>Ga0123354_10003199_pt1 | contig 22428 bp, 19 predicted proteins | sample TergutLab28metaG_2_FD_97872 | JGI IMG/M metagenome (GOLD analysis project Ga0123354, IMG submission 97872) | Labiotermes labralis P4 segment gut microbial communities from Petit-Saut dam, French Guiana - Lab288 P4 | ecosystem: Host-associated > Arthropoda: Insects > Digestive system > Gut ... | reverse complement strand
TGTGTGTGTTGTGTGTGTGTGTGTGTGGGTTGTGTGTGTGTGGTGTGTGTGTGTTTGGGGGGGGGTGTGTGTGTGTGTGTGTGTGTGTGTGTGTGTGCGTGGTGTGTGTGTGTGGATCACAAATATAACTATAATGTGCGTATCAAATATGTTTATATAAAAAAGAATTTAAAATGCTGATAGTGTAAAATATCGAGCTTTTTTAACATAAACGAAGCCTATATTTTAAAATTATATGCCATATCGTCCACCACATTTAACCACAGCACCGTTCAAACCATCAACAGGGTCACAATGAATCGCTGAAACCGTCAGTAATTAGAGATGCCGGACCGTAATAAAAATTGTGACCAGCCATAACGAGTTACAAGAGAACTCTGCTCATCTTAACCCTTAACGCAAAGCAGTAACTACAGGCACTACCTGACAGGATTGGCTGGAAATGCAACACCCAAGACAGAGAAATTAATGCGAAAAGCCTCTGGTCGAAAAAAAAAAAACTACGAAAGACATCACTTGCACGTAATGGGAGGATAATATTGAAACATATTTAAGAGATATGCGTGGGGACGTAGAATGGATTCATCTGGCTCAGAATATGCAACAGTGGCTGTTTCTTTTAAACACGGTAATGAACGGTCAGGTTTCATATAATGTGGGAACCATCTTGACAAGATAAGACGCTTTGAAATTCTTAAGAAGAACTCTGCTCCACTCAGTTGGACAGTTTATCAGGTAATGTTCTGGCTAAAGAATGAATCTTACGCGGTTCACAATCTACACGTACATGAAGGCACAAGGAAAGAACGTTGCTAATGGCAGGGAGATATGTTACAATGCACCAGTGGCAAAGATACCATTTTTACGGGAGTCCAGACCTTGAAATCCAAGTACGTTCGTTGCATCCAAATTATATTGGACGGCGTCCACTGAGCACGACGTCCAACATATCCCACTACGTTCGCGTTATTTAACAGCATGCTCGCCATGCGTAGCACAGTATGTCCCATACGAGTACGAAGTTGCTTGGTCACAACACAGCCCATACCGCCGGTTCAGGCACCAAGAGACACGACTGTGGCACAGCTAGCGTCGATCATGTGACACAACGTACAGCATATCACGTACGGCGGGTGACACGCCACACCGAGACCTGCCTTAACTCTGGTACACTGCACCTGCTCCATGAGCAATGCAGTTTCCGCTATGTGCCCGAAACCGGTCCGACCGAATACATGATAACTCTGTCTCACCGCTAATAAAAGACAAAACTTAAGGTGGGAGTACAGCACCTGACCTAGCGTAAGTCACTTAGAGTAACAGTTGTCACAGCTTCCCGCCTCTTCCCTTCGCTTTCTGCAACACCAGGTAAATGGGTTGACTTTCGTTACGACGTGTCAAATCAAAAACCCTGCAAGATATCCACTCTGCTCACGGCAGGCAATTGTGTCAGGATTCCTTAGACGTACGTTGTAGACAGGCTGTTCTCACATCAACCCCATTTCGCCACAATCAGAACCAAAATTTCCTCTCCCCTCCAAAAGCATATTTTGAAGTTTCTAACTCGCTGGTTTCCTCTTAATAACAAGAAACTGCATGATTTGTACTCTACATCAAACGTCATTCGCGTGATAGAGATAAGAAAAATAAAACGGCCTTGTGATGTAGCAGGTGCTGGGAAGAGAAATATATAGAGGGGTTTGGTGGAGAAACGTCAATGAAAGAGAACACTTGGAAGACCACAGCGTAGATGAGCAAATAATATTAAAACGCATCTCTAAGCAATTGGATCGCATTGTGTGGCCAAAATCGGGCCATTGCGAACACTGCAATGACACTTCCGGTAACGCAATTACTTGGTCAGTTGGATAGCTGATTAGTTAGAAGTTTGCTCTTCGGAAAAACCTTCCACAACTCCAGCCGTTGTTCGCATGTATGTCGGCATTTGTATTGGCACACCATATCAACTGCTGTGGTTATGTATATCGAATTTCGCCACATGATAATTAAGAATAATATTTCTAACTTGTATAAATATTATTTCAGAAGGACGCTGACCAACATGCAAATGCAGACACTTAGAAAAACCAAGAAATGGCTCAGGGCAGTCCGTTGTCAGCCGGCAACAAAGCCAGTACACCTGTGCACCTGAGAAGCTCCGCGGCTGCGCCAGCACTGAGAACGACTGACCAGGTTTTCACTTTAGTTGTCCAGATATTCTGGGTCAGAATTTTGGCCAGCAGTTTGGTTACAAGCCTTCCTTTACGACACAAAAAGAGGCCTGCGTGAAGACTAAGTGCGTCTCTCCGTCGTTTGCTTATAGCACCTGGCAGAGCCGCAGCAGGCACGAGTGTCGTGGCAATAGGCACAGTGACAGTGGCGCTGGACTCGGGAGCGACGATAAACTTCCATCCGAATTTTTCACATTTATTGTCTGATTATGAGTCAAATTCGGTACGTAAGAATCGAACATGATGCTCTTCTGTGTCTGGCAGGTACGTTAACACCGGCACACTGAAGGCAGCAGTTTTTAATGGGCATAAATGGCATTATATTTAGGAGTGTACCGCGCAACCGTAAGGCATTTTGCCAGTAAAGGACGCCTTGCTATAAAGTCTGTGTGCACAGTTGGCAGTCTTGTTCCGGCCTGCTGACACTGAAGATCAGCTCCCTTCTCTCACAGTGTTTTCGGGTCACAATCCAACGACACTCCCCTAAACAAGACACGGCCAACTGCTCTCCAGCCCTTTCCACATCGCAGTATATAGCCAGTCATTCGCCAGATCAGCGGTTTCCAAACACGTTCGACGAGCAGAAGCGAGGTGATCGGCCACTGGAACTGTCCTTACATTGGCAGACAATATTTAGATATAAATTTCCCCATTTGACATTCATTTCGCAATCTTTTGCACACAGCTGCCCGCTTACGACCACCTCCAGTGCTGTGCGCCATGCTGTTCTGCGAACTGATAAAGTTTAGGTACCATTCGGTCAGGCTAGACCACTGTTTTGTAACTTACGGACAAATAAACCAACATTACAGTAGCGATAATTTAGTATCGCCCAGTTGGAACCGTTCCGGATCCATGGTTACAATAAACAGCATTTTTGGCTGGCGCTCTGTCACAACGCCTTCGCGTCTCGTCGCGTGACATGTCGTTGCGGTAGGTTATGCAGTAGGTGTCTGCACCGACTGTGTCCCGTACAGGTGATTCAACAGATGTTACTTCAAGCAAAATGTGCAGTGTTGCCGAACGGAAGCCGTTCAGGGGCGTGCACTAGCCATGACGGCGTCACTACATTGTCTTCATGTCTGTCGTTTTCATCTCACATTCTCTTTAAATCATACAAATTCAGCAACTTAGAAATTTACAGCACTTATATCGCACTAGAATTCAACGACGTAAGTCTCTATAAATCATTTTAATGACTTTAATTAAAAGTATGACAGAAGTTCCAAAAGAAGGGTCCCCTAAGTTACAAAATTACGTAACAAGTTCTTACAAAGTGAAATGCAGCTGATCTGTTCCAGCGAACTGTGGTTACATTTCAGCACAAACCCACCACACAGTGACGCATCTGTCCAAACTTGCCTCCAGATTAAAAGCGATATCGTAGTAGAATTCGGGCTCTTGCATTCACGACCTACCACAAACAAGAATTTCCACTTTCTCATTACAGTGGTTATCATGCCTAAAGCAACACCTGGGGGGTCGCTGATTCCAAAGTAACGAGGAAGTGGAGACTGCTGTTCGTGGATGGTCACAATGCAAGAGCCAGCCTTGTGCCCACAGCGACGACATTTTTAAACTCGAGCCACGATGAGGCAAATGCATCAGAATGCCAGGCAATATGCTGCAAAATAACGATACTTCAGCAAAATAAAGTAGCTGTAATTGCTACTGCAAAGATTTCTCATTTAATTTTACGACCTGGGAAACTTTAACAGAACACTTCATCGGTGCACTTGAATTCTGCCTTACACAGCACACGCACGTCCTATGCGGTGTGCAGAACTGTTCCTCTCTGGTAGCACCACCACAGACGTTAGAACTGTGCGCTGTAGGCCAGAAGGCCTCGTCGGGACGCACTGTATGCGGACAGCGACGGAATGCCGGGGCAACACCCGCACTAAACAAGCGCTATAAGCGGTACAGAGTTGCTGAGTAGCATAGACACAGATCACTTCGCAGCTCTCCTCAGGTTCTCGAGACAAACGTACGCATACTATTTAAAATAGGCCACGACTTCTTCCAAATCACACTTAGCCAACCTACCTGTCGACCCCACGTACGCTATGCAACTGAATTCTGACGTGTTTTTGACGCCGTAATTAAAAGAGGGTGTGGAGCATTCGTAGAATGTTCCTGACACGGGAAGACCATATGCGGAGGAAATCCTGTCCCAATGCCGCTTTGTCCACCATACACGCCAAACGACTTGTCTGGGATCGAGCCCCGGTCCCCGCGCTAAGCGGCCAGCGACTGACCGCCCAAGTCAATACACGTAACTACAGCTGAAGCACAGAAAACCGGCAGACAGGCTGCAGTCACTCATCACCTCAATCCTCGCAACAAAAATGGATTGAAATTGCATAAAAGAAACGCGAACGCGTGGGTGTGAGGCTTCTCATTCAGTACCAAATAGTACCTGAATATGATACAGCATCGTTAAGTGGCTTACACCTCGCACCAAGCAACCAGCTGACCAGAGACTTCTGCCTCCATGACGTGACCCGTGTAAGGCGCACCGCCACGGGGTCCAATAATCAGGCAACATTTGGGCGAGATGAATTAAGTGGCGGGCGCGATGTGAGTGCAGTGGTCGACCTTGGCAAGGCTCTGACCCTAACCTGACTCAACACTGCCAGCGTCATTCATGATAAAGTCAGCACGGCTTGCATGTGATAACACAGAGCAGTCGTCCTTCTGGAATGACAGCCAAGTAACAGCGAATGGGAAGTGTCGTGCAGACCGGAACAGTATTTACGCCCCGCGTTTAATACAACAAATGAGATACTGTAGCACACTACATACTGTATCAGTTAAGTGTTTAGTAACTGAAAGACACGTCCATGTCTGAGCAATGAAGACATGGTTTTTGAAACGTCAAGAACCACATCAAATGCTGATGACTAAAGGACCATCGACCATCTACCATCTACAGGATGTCTCAGAACTGACCACACACATATTTACTTTTTTATTCATTCATTGTATTATGTCTGCATTTGATGAATCGGCATGACTTCACGTGACTTGACAACCCCGTGTGGTTGTTGAGGGGCGTTTGGTAGCGAGTGATTGGATGCAAACAAATGACAGGTCATGTGAGGACGCCGGTTGAGCAGCGGTTTTGCAATCTCTGTGCACGCAGAGCAAATGACTGTGCGTGTACTGTCCGGGCCAATGGATTGGTCGTGGTGCTGCCACTGTTGTGGTCTCCACTTGACCACACCTGCTTCAGCCAAGGCAAGGTGGCACTGCGTCATTGTAACACCAACGCTGAATGACGAGTCGCCATTGCCGATGCCTCCGCGTCGTTAACACATCAACTGGTATGCCGACTGTTGGATCCGTGAAATGCAGGTGTGATTAAATAAACAAGTAGGTAAAGAAGCCAGGTGTTCGGGGACTTGTCGGACACTGCAGCATGCGGCTATCGCCCTAACTCGGCATTTAGTCTACCCTTTCCGGTGTCCACCAAGTTCTGCATTCTTTCCAGTACCAATACACAAAATCACCCTGAAGTCATCTTAAAAATAGCTAGCCAACCGACTACACGGTATAGCGTCCCTCTCGCCAAGCTAACAATCGCGCAGCAATTTATATGACACACACATGCTCATCATCGCAGTGACAAAAGCCCGCAGGTAACCATTAGCCTCCCGATCTACCAGTACACATTACGAAGCTGCAAGCCGGAAATAACGCTTACTCTTTGCTGCAACATAAATTCCAACATAAAATCGAGTACAGGCAATCAAGTAACACATAAACATACAGCTGTCCCCGTCGGCGCCAGTGAGGCATATGGGGGACACTCATTCTTAACATCGGCACCAAGTGATGATGAGTGTCAGCTTAAAGCTCTGCCCACTACATCCTCGGTACGCATCGGACGAGACTTTGGGTGGGCCGAACAGCCGGTCTGGACGTTTTGGGAAGGAAAAATCTCTTCTCTCGGTCGCTAGTCGAACGTCGATATTCCAGCCGGAAACCCACTGAGGTACCCCGGCACCTGAATAATTACAAATATAAATGTTGGCTAAACACTGCGTTCAGAAGGAATCAGGAACACACCGCACTGGTGTAGGAACGAGCCGCCACTGCCTGTGCAGTGAGCACTGGGAGGAGGCGGCAACGGCATTCCTACTGGTGTGAAAGAAACTCCCTGCAATGCAGGTAAGTGAATTTTGTGGGCCGTAATAGCGCAATCGGTATAGCGACTCGCTACGGGCTGGACGGTCCGGGGATCGAATCTCGGTGTTGGGCGAGATATTCCGCACCTGTCGAGACCGGTCCTGCGGCCCACCCAGCCTCCTGCACATAGGACACAGGGCCATTCCCGGTGGTAGCGACCGTAAATTGACGTTTACCACCCAACCCCATTCAGCACCGAGGTTAAAGAAAGAGCAGAGCTATACCTCTACTCCCCTCTGTACCTACGTGGCCTATTCATGGGTTAAATTTACCTTTACCTTTAAGTGAAATTAATTTGTTTTCTTTTTGGAGCCGCATCTTTCGTCTTCGTCTTTTTTTCCTCTACTTCTCCCCCCCCCCCAATTCTCCTTTTACTTCTCTTTGAGGTCAAGTCTCCAATACGTAGTCCTCATTCCGTTTCTTTACTTGCTGTATTCATTCCAGCTCAGCCTTTAAGCTGCAAGCTTATCGTTTTATTCTTGTTGCATTTTATAACAAATGTGTATGGAAAAGGTAAATTTGATTAACGTCATACATACATTACGCGGGTTGGGGAGTCCCCTGAATGTCAGCAGCTGTCATTATCTGGCAGCTGCTGACATTACCATCAGCAGGCCATTTTGCGCCAATTAGAGACAGGGACGTGCCGTCCCGTGGGACAGCTGCATATTAAGATGTCTTCAGTCTACAGACAATAATAATATAATGATAAGGATAATTATAATATCAAACATAATCATCTGGCCTTTGCGTTGGCAAGCCTGAAGACGGCCATGTTGCTTTATATTTAGCATTAAACCTCAGTGTCTTATTCGCCCGCATCTACCACAAAGGTTAAGAATGAATGGACCTGTGTCTCCACGCCACTATACGACTCATGACGTGTACAGGGACAGATGTACCTACGTCTTTTACCCTATTATTTAGCTGCGTATTTCTACTAATCAATACAAAATACACTGCCTTCAAATCTGACGTCACGAATGCTGTATTTTGGAGTACAAACGACATTAGAACAAACTAATATTGCTACTTACGCATCAGACGTAAAAAAACTACTTTATAACAAACTGAAGTAGTCTTAAGAGACGTAACGTTCTTGTAGCTGAATAAACAGAGTCCTGTCTTCTGAGATGTTACACCGAGTGGTCTGATGGACAGATACAAATATTTCGGAGGAACTGACGCCTCAATCAAAAAAAGTATCTTAAGGTATTTAACAGTATTCGAGCATATGTATGAATATATATGCATATATGTAGGCCTATATATGTGACAAGCACTGCCCATGGCGATTCCGTTCTACAGATCAGAGTAAAAACTTTGGTCTACTTGCTGTATGACACTGGCTGATGCGGTACACAGAAGAACATGGTTAGCATATTTTGAGTTCTGACCTACATCGAGTGAAATAGACATTACAGAGAAGCAAACAGTTTCGCGGGCCGGGCGATGGCTGCAGATAAAGCGAAATTCTGTTTCAAGACATCCCTATCTGAGGAAAACTCGTCAAGAGAGAAGCCTGATACTGCAGTGCTGAGGACAAATGTTCCGACGGCTGACAACCGAACACCGGCCACACTCGACGTGTCCCGCGCACAGCTACCAGCAACCTGATCCAACCGCACCCCTCCCTCCTGCTCGGAGAGGTCAGCTTTGTAGAGCAGACGTGACCAATTTTACTGCGCAACCGAACTTCGGCGGCCCCCACAAAACACTTGGGACTGCCGCACACCGCCTCCAGATTTGCAGTTCTGAACGAACAGTAAACACTCGCCGGTCTCCCAGACGTCTTCCGCTTTGAGATCTCGAATATACGTACATCTACAGGGCGTTTCTTTTATTGTGTCCCTGTCGCATGATTTGCGTCACAGCTGCCCTGCTCGAACAAAAGACAAAGGAACAACCTGGTATACCGTAAGAGGCCAAAGATCGATACTGAGACAGATCAGAAATGTTCCGAGCTGCGCGACATTCGCTTTCATTTGTTTCATTATCAGAAAACCGACAGGCTTACAGAAATATGTAGTGCGCACTCGACGAATATTTTAGTTTTGTCCACAATTTCTCTCCAAACATTTCTCAATCCCATACACATTCAGTGCGTTACAAGCCAGATGCGTGCAGAATTGTGTGCTGCTTTTAGTTTAAAGAGTTCATTACTGTTGGTCTTCAAGCAACGTGTCCCTCGTTTTACTGACCCTCGACCGAAACTACGATATCGGACACTTTTATTAAAACTATTAAATACAAATTTTCATGAAAATCTATTCAGCGGTTCTCGAGTTGTTTCATGTGACGGACGGACGGACAGACAGACAGACAAAGCGAAAATAAAACACGCATTCTTCAAACATTTCGTTCCCAAACACACAAGAGACAGGAATGGTGTAGCCACAAAACTGCGGTCTTTCCAGAATATTCTCTCCATCAGGAGTGAGAAATATGCAGGCAGCTTCCTTCGTTGTGAGCGACAAGTGAGAAGGAAATACAGAAACAAAGCGCAATCAAAACAGACACACGTGCCTCTCCATATTCATAACGGGAAACACAGCAACTTAACGTATGGAAATCTGTGAGTTCATGGCAATATTTTCTCTCACCTGAAAATAACAACTGAGATATGTCAGGCTGATATCCGACGTTAACAACTGGACCGCTTGGTCTCTGCACATCGCACAGCAACAGATATGCTACATGCGCAATAGCTTTTATCGCTTCCGAATTAGCGACTGTGAAACTTTCCAGTCCATCCTGAGCGACGCAATTACAAGTACTTTTCAACGGTTATTATTTCCAATTCTGTACGTCTTACTGGTATTCATATTCATTTATTGCATAAAAAGTCTATTATTAGAACACGCTTTAGTACGCACGATGTACAATTACTGCAGTACTCCACCTCCAGCAATATAATCCGAATGTACACTGCCCTCTGACTGACTAGCCTACCGGTGGCACAGCAAACCTGTACAAAACTACCATTCGGTTTCTCTAAGTTATTTTAAGGTACCTTCTCATAATCTGTCACAGAAACACGAGTACAGCTGGATCACAACTATGCCGGTCCAATGCACTGCCAGCTCCAGACAACTGTTCACCGGCACTGCGGTCTGTCGGCGCTCGGGGTGAACCAGCGACTGCATTTAGTGACGGGTAATTCATACATCATGATAACAATAATCAGACGGTGACGTCCCTATTCAAGGCATGAAGGCATAAAAGGGAAACAGAAGTATAGCTCCACTGATTCTTAACCTCTGCACTAGACAGGCTGACTGTGAGCTTCACGCTCCGGCCACTCACCCCCGGCGAAGGAACCCACTGATTGAGAGACCGGACTGTACATACACACAGATCAACACCACTTCCTGGCTGCAGTCTCTATCATGACACTAACCTGCAGCAATAGAATTACACTGTCAGTCAGGTGATACAGCGTCGTCAGATTACAGGTGACACGAAACCATCAAATTTGGAAGAATAAATTGTGCCTACTTAGACACTATTCGTAAAGAATTACGTAGCAGGAGGGTTAAGGGACTATTGTAATAGACACAGGTACTGTACATTACGGATCGTACCGTTAATAATACGGTGTTAGCAGTCGCCGTGTTGTGCTGTTTGTTGGAAGGTGAACAAACAAATATTGTTATTATTAATTAACAATGGAGGTTGCACAGACATCGGCCAAGTCAGGTCAAGAGCTCTGATCAGGATATTACACTCCAACACTTGACCTCGTTAAAATTCCTAACGTTCCTTAGTAATACCGTTTCCAGCATTTGTGTGCGTGCGTGCGTATGTGGCAATCGGAGTGTCGCCATTAGGCCTATCTGTGAGGCTAATACTGGCGACCATCAGAGCGTGACGTCGCACAGCACTGCAACATTTTCACACTGGTGCTACGCGGCACAACGAGACTAAAAGCCGCGCAATAAGACGCGGAAGGGTGCTGTGAAGCACCAGATTTAAAACAGGCTCGCTGACCCCACACAGCACACCACTTGTCTGTGTAACGATGATGTATGAGCACAGTCGCTGTTTAAGATCGTGCGTACAGTAAACAGGAGGGCACTAGGCAGGAAGCGACTGTGTCCTCGTGGAGCGTCCTTGCAGTGAATGACCACTATGTTGTGACTGGCTGTCGGACCAGCAAGTGGCACTGCTGTGCACTTTAAAACAAAGTGGTAACTTTCTGTACCACCTGTTTTAACACCACAAAATTACAGTTTTGCCCACAACACGTACTTATGTATACCACATCGTTTCATAGCAAAAATTGTGAGCGTTTTGCTATACAACACTGAGCTACTGGTCTTTGTAACGCAGAAAAATCGCGTTTTCTGCAGGACAGTAACGGAATTTCTACACCGGCCTATTGGCTACTTCACCTTCATGCTGCAAACTGGCGTATCAACTGCAGTTCTGAAACAGAAACGGCGCGAGATGTTGGTCATATTTAAGACATTTTGCTTTGCAGGGCTCAGCAACAGCACACAGAACCACCAGTCACACCAAATCTCATTCCAGCAACACTTCACAAACAGATACCTCCATACGGCCACAGGTGTCAGCGCTGTGACAACTGGATCGCTGGCCACATTCCATATTGTTGGCCACAAAATAGTATTACTTAAAAGAATCTTTCCGTAATTCTTAGATCACACATTTTGGGCCTTATTGAACAGCAAATGCCCTGCACGCAACACAGCTGTACTGGAGCTACTTCGAATGCATCGTAGACACGGGAAAAAGAAACCTGACACCTGAGCAGTGCCACAAAAACGGACTGTAAGCACACACGCAACACCTAAACCACTTGTTCGGATTCAAGGATATAAACGTAAAATAAACACAGGACAACCACTCATACGATGAGCTTTACACTTCACACTACGAACGTGAGAAGCCCAATGGACAGAAGGGTGGACGCGAGGTGCTTGTCTGTCGTAACTTCGCAAATAGCAGCAGGTGTGTGATCACGAACACACTGGGGACACAGAATTACCCTCGCGTAACGAGCGTCTTGTTCTCTCGGGGTAAGAAATGTAAGAAAAAAGAGTATCCCTTGTGTGAAAATACCAATGCAGAACGACAAAAATTACAAAATTCCCTTTAATTTGACAGCTTGTTAGTAATGCATACATATATAGACAGTACTCTCCATGTTCGTGATTACCAAAGAATACGTCGCGAACATCGGATTTTTCAATGTAAAACACCCCATTTGCTTAAGAAGTTGGCAAATACCAGTAACGGAAATATAAGATAACCTCAAAAAACATTACAATTTATTTTCAATAAATTACAAATGCTTTCTGGAAACCTAAAATTCCTTATGGCTAAATTACAATCTCATTCTATAAAGCACGAAGGCAATCATCCTTACTTTATTACAGACAAACCCTGGCTTAGCTAAGAGTAATTTGCGCAATGACAGAATAAGGGAAGCATACTCTTAACCCGATTCGCCGAATCCAGTCACGAAAGGTGAAAATAATTGTATTAGAATAGGTCAGTGGTTCCCAAAGTGTGCTGCGCGGATTCCAACGGGTCCGCAACCATTTCCCAAGGGATCCATCGTGATATTGTTGTAATGCATACTTGGAAGTTCAATGTATTTTGTTTAAATTAAGGAATAACGTTTTGTTAAAAATAATTTCGGAACTTCTTAAATTGGCGATGTGTTTATTTCGTGTGACCGTCAGAATATGTAACTAAGAGACCCCCTGTACCGACGAAGTGAGCGACAATCAGTTTAATTAAGGTCAAATCGTGCACTTCATTGTTGCGTATGCTACTGGTTTGTATTCGTAGCTATCTGAAAGCAGTTCTGAGATGTGAAATGTTAACGTCTGATAACCCGTCTTCTGTTCACTCTATATTGACGTGAGCAAGGATGTGAGGATCCGTGGTTGTTTGTCGAAGTCAAGGAGTTCCTCAAGCAAGAAAGTTTGGGAAACACCGGTAGAGGTGATCGTGAAAGACACGGAAGATCGAAATCCCGAGCGTCGTTGCATGATCGTCTACATGGGTTGCAGGTGCAGATAAAACCGCAGTGCCGCCGCGATTTACGCCCAGGTGGGGCTCCTGGAGCGAAAGCGTGAACAAATTTGCGCAACTTGAGACAAACTGTCCGTACAAATACGTTACAATGCACACACACACACACACACACACACATGTATACAGGACATTTTAATTTCTATGCTACCTGTTCACCATAACGCGTCTGATCGACCTACGAAAACAATAAACATACCCACAAAATATAATACTGATGCACGGCGGCGGACAGCAGTGTCTGTCGCAGTGGCAACTTTGTGTTGTGATCGGAAGCCGCTCAACTGACCAGCAGCCATAAGGTGAGCGGAATTGCTGCAGTAGCCTTGCCACGGTATAAGGCAATGACGACAACGTGCGTTCCACAGAACAAAACCCATTCAAACGATAATCGGAAAAACGGTACAAAATTCGTAATATGGAACAGCCTGTGCTAACTTTATGTTTAGAGAGATAAGTTTCGGAATCAGCTTAAACCTGCAATTCGCTAAAAAAAAAAACGCCGCGTCTGGTTGTCTTCTGGCGGGTGCCTGCAGCACGACGCCCGGCATACCGTTCAACAGATTCAGGATTTAAAAGTGGTAGAGCTGCACCTTCCTTCACACGCACCAGATTGGGCACCCAGCGATTTTCACTTCTTTTGTCAAATAAAAGACGCTCTAGGTGGACGTCACTTCAGATCGTATGAGGCGGTGCATGACCGGCTGGCACAGCAACCAAAAGGCGTCCCGAGGAATTTACGCCTTAGTGGGACGCTGGCGGAGGTGTGTACGACGTGGTGGGGGACTGCCCTGAAGATTGATGTCATTGCACTGTGCCTATTTGTGCAAAACAGCACTTTCTATATATTTTTTTCCCGGTCTTCATTTGAATGGCTCTTGTACAAGCAAGTTGCATACATGCAGATCGACACAGGGAAAAAATTGAAATTTGCTGGCCTTTCAACGTTGAAGGGTGCCAGAAGCAGTTGCGTTTCATCTTAATACGTTTATGATCCACACATCCTACATCCTGTATGTGGTGTCTCATTCGGACAATAATTTTCAAAGAGTATTTTTATACGTTCTACAGCTAACGGCAAGAAGGTGTATTCCAACGTATCACGTCAGAAGGCCAAATCGTGATTCGTGCGGTTATGGGACTTGTAAGAGGAAAAATTTAATCCGTAGAGAGAGAGAGAGAGAGAGAGAGAATAAGCTCTTGTGAGGCGGAACGATGCGAAGTGCCACTGATTGCAGGGGTCTGAAATAATGTGCGATAAACGGTCCTGGAAAAACATGAAGCTTCTGACAAGGAAACAACACATACAGAATTATAAGAGCAAGACGGCGGCCGGTCGAAAAACCGTTGTGTCCTCCGGCTTGGTGGTGATAACTAATGAACCACTGGAGTTAGTGAGAGTTGGTGTGGAGATACATCGTGTACATATGCACACACTGTGTTTGCAAGTCAACAATAACAAACATGGTAACGATGCTAATTTTTGGCGTCATGCTCAAGAAATTTGACGAGCACAGAATCTGCACTTACGTGCAATAAGAATTACACGATTCAACAGCAATATCAGAATAACCAGGCGGGGCCAGCTCAGCTGGCATAGTGACCAGACTACGGACCGTCAAACCGACATAACGCGGTTTGATTCCCAGCAGAAGCATAGGACTTCTCTCGCCACCTGTGCGTCGAGACCGGCTCTTGGGCCCAACGAATATCCTACTGAATGGGTATGGGAGTGTGCTTTCCGGGAGTAAATTGGCCGAGGCGTAAAGCTCAGTATTCAACATCTAGTAGCGAGTTCAAGAATGGGTAAAGCTAAACCCCCACTACCACACACACCTTCACGGTGTGCACAGGGACAAGTACGGTTTACCTTTCACCTTTACCTTGCCACAATAACATGTTTAGAACTGGAAATTAGCAAGAAACACTTTCGTGCGTTCTGCCCGGGTAAGTAACATTTCGTATCTCTCTGCCTTCCACTGCGCAATGAACCGGCTGTATGTAGCGGTGTCACTGTCTGCCGTGTGTCGACACTAGCGCTGTTAAATGTCGTGATTCGACATGTTTATATGAGGCCAGGGGCAAGGTCAGCCACTTGCAATTAGCTAGGGTCATGAAGAACAGCTATCTCAACAATTCGACGAGCAGCTGCCTGTCTGAAATATGGGGCACTGCGGCCTAGGGATGCCGATGGACGGACGTACTGCTGACGGATGCACATGGTTGCTGGCGGAACCTCAGCAACCCAACACTAAAAAAAAAAAAAATCCAGTCGCAGTTGGTCTGTCAAGAATTCCACACGGATGGCACCAAAATTCCAGCCCAGATCGGTAAGTAAGCACAGGAACCTGAGCATGTACCGCAAGGGAGCAACGAAACGTCTACCACAAGCCGACTGCAATATAAGGCCAACCAGTTGTAACATCATTTCGCCATCCTATCCTGCATATCACAAAAGGCTCCCAAACATCTTATTTTACGCATTTCTCACGTCACTCCTTAATAACGAAACACGAACCTCGGTATTTCTTGAGTTTCTTCAGTCACTTCCCGACATTATACAGGTACCACAAGTACAACAAAATGCGACCCCTAACTGTTCTAAATACCTTCCGACACAACTGTACAATATGGCTTATGCACAAATTATCTTACGGCTTCCTTCCACACCGTTCTGAATTCAATGTTGAGGTAATAACTGTACCACTCCAGCTACTGGCGGCGTCGATAAATTAATTAAATAAATAAATAAATAAATATAAATATATATATATATATACATATATATATATGCCTTTCTCTATGGCGATTCCCGCTCTAATTTCGAATCCCCAGGAAGAGAAGTCGCACACTGTTCGACTGACCCCGCCTTACCTCTTCCCGTCAACAGCCGCCCTGCTCCAGTTTGGTTGTCCCGCCTTACCTGAACCAGACGGTTACAAACATGCAGAGTATTTTGGGCTGCGGCTTACATCACGTCCGTGCTGGCAACCGACATACACATATTGCACCACCGACAATTAAACTTAACCTCTCAGTTTCACAGACAATACATCACTGATCTGCCTGTGGCTAGAGACACTCCACTAATACAGCTGCCTGTGTGTCTTGGTTCACTGCCCAGTCTCTACGGCACATCCCGTGCTTAACATCAGCAAGCCCTGCGCTCTCTATGTGTGCGCTTGTTAGGATTATCAGATTAAACAGCGACTGTATGTCTCTTTGTGAGCATTCCGATCCGTCTTTATAATGGAGACTAAATTTCTGAATGCAGGATCCTTCTTTAGCTCCGCACCGAGCACTTCAGCTTTATCGCATAGAAGCGCCGCAACCGCCGGGAATTTTGGTGACAGACACGGTGCTCAGGACAGCAATAAAAGAAAGACACTGTACACTTTAAACAAACTCATAATTCAGAATATGCCTACGGCCATTATGAAGATAGCAATCACAGAGCTTGAATAGGCTGAAGAAAACCGCGAATTTCATGTCAAGACTGCGGTCTCGAGCTGAAACAGAGTGCATATAGAGCGCTAGCCGTTACGTTGTGCCTTCCGACGGTTAGTGGTCTAACTGCCGACCCTTCATCTACAACATTTCCTGTGCATGTCCTTACTGTATCCGACAGCCCTGTCACTTCCCACTGTTACTTTGGCGGGGGATGGGGGGGTGAATACATTAATACAATAAACGACGTTACATGAAGTGGCAAAAGAGAAATGACAAGATCAAGTATGTGTTGGGAAAGATGCGGTCAGCCCCGTCAAAAGACGCATTACGTGCCATAACACCTACCGTCTTCGTTCAGTCTTGCGGGCCGACGCGGTCGATTTCAGCCCATCGCTTCGGTTCTGGTTTAGCAGCGTAACGGAGTCGTCTACCACAGTTCATGGCGGAACTGTAAGGTGTCGACAGTCCCCTGTTTCCTTGCAACACTCAATTATACCTTCCATGTTACTCATATTTGCTTTGAAAGTCCCAATCAGGCACGCGAGTTCGTCATTTGCAGTGGACAGTTCTAGCCAGCTTGCCTACTGAGTAAGAGAACAGAGATCGATTCCCATGAAGTCATACTTTTAATCACCATGTCTGAAACGGTTTTGGGAATTACAAAGAATTACTTCAATACCAGTCTCACATGTCTAGCAGCGGTTTAGGTACCCCGTGCCCAGAAGTGACCCAGTGGACTCGGCTTTATTACTAAGCTTATACGTGCTTGTTGTGCTTGTACCTTAGTTCCTTGCAGTTACGATGCGGGTTTGCTGCGACACTCCAGTACAATTTGACACAAACACGTTCCACATTTGATTCATTCAGAACAGCACACTGTTCGGTCAACATTCCACCGTGGCACAGCGGACTGCATCCTTCAGCCCCCCCCCCCCCCACACATGGATTTCTGAGGGTGGTAAATCGGAGTCATAGGGTGGATGGGGTAACAATGTCCAACCAAATTTTGTGATGGCTGCCCCAGTCTTCGAACTTGTGTGCAGTCTGGCCTTGCACTGACAAGCTGCGGCAAGATTTCTGGTGAACTCGTGGAGGCCGAGCTCGTTTCAACGCTTCCTGAGTTCTATTAGCATCTTGATGTATGCGCTGGAGTCGTCTCCCCTCTCGGCACCACATCGACAAGGATCACTACTTCACAGGCCACAAGACAGTAATCATGCCCTTGCCCGCTGACGGAAAATTTTTGAAGTTTTTTTCCGGGCAGATTGGGATGGTGCCATACACGGATTGCCTTTTAGTCTCCGGTCCAAAATTATGGACCCAGGCTTCATCTGCTAAAAGAATCAGGGAGGGGAAGGTCTCTCCCTCAGCTTTAAAACATGTCAACAACTCGGGAAAAGACGACTTTTCTGTCTGCTTTGTGTTCTGCCGTGAGGCTCCGATGAACCCATCTCGCGCACATTAAAATAACGAAGATCGCGAACGGCGTGACTAACTCTGCCTGTGCTGAACACTAAGCACCAGCTGTCGGGTTCTATGCGTCGATTCTCGCGAACAATGGCATTAGCACACCGTACCGTTTCGGCAAGACGGCCTGAGCGTGGCAAATCATGAAGCTCTGCCTTTCCTATTTCAGAGGCCTTAAATCTGGTCACCCAACGAACCTTCGGATCGGAGCGTCTGTCGACCGCAGCAATTCCACACACATTGCAAGGATGTGTGCGGATGTTCCTTACCTGTACCTAGTACCCAAACAGCTGCATCCGCTGCTATCCTGGTAAACTTTTTACCTGGTGCGACGCCAAAAGTCAATGGCAGAAATCTTCCCATAATGCCAACCACATATAAAATCAAGATTTTCTTTGCAGCTTTTGTCTGAAGCATTTCCCATTCTAACGAGAATTAAGTCCGATATTATCACAAACTACACAGGCTTCATGTGAAGTGCCGTTACTCTTGTCAGATTTTAAGAAAATTTAATGACAATCCATCCAGTAGGGGGCCAAGTTGGTACATGCGGACGGACGAACGGACACGATGAAGCTAACAGTTGTTTTCCGAAATTTTGCAAACGCGCCTAAAAACCAATACCTTAATGCTATGAAGAAATAAATGTTTGTTCTGAGAGCAATATGCAACACGTAAATAAACTATGTGGGAAAAACATAGACTTTCTGAGGGCTAAACCCGATGGTACAGACAGTAACCACTGTGCTCTAAAGTCTGAACGCTATGATTTTTTTTTTAATACTTCGAGCTATAGTTGCTCGGTTAGACGCCGGTCTTGTTGGAAATCCTACTTGGTCTAGCCGGAGGAGTGACCAGGGTTTCCAAACGAGGACACAATCAAAACAGCATTTCGTGACACAGACATACTTCAGCTGCTCCGCATTATTTGCGCGGTCCGCGAAGTAAACGGACTGCCACAGCAGATACCCGGCGCATGGACAAGCAGCCTACTTCGCCCGCCAACGAGGCCGTCTGTTTAAACGCTGTAAACTAAGTTGCTGAATAATGAAATAGGTTTGAGTTTGTATCTCACTGTAGATAAGAGCTTATCAACGTGTGGTCTGCGGCCCCGTATAGGTCAGTGACATTATGCTTGTTTCCTTACCACACGTTAGAAGGAAAGGAATGGGATATTTACAATAATTTACAACATATTTTCGCCCGCAGTATGACGTACCACGGTGCACCTTCTGATCAGTAGAATATAAAGCTGTTTTACTTCAGCATTTTCCAAATCTTAGTGTTATTTACATCCTGCGAGGAAAAGCATATTTTTTTGTGATGAATGTGACATTGGCTTAATAAGCGTTTTATGTGAGTGTGCGAGGTTGCAGACTTTCGCCGCGAAGTAGCTGAGAATTTCCTCTTCTAGTTCGTTGCGCAGAGCAGGTTGGTTGTACACAGACGTTTCAGGGTCACCACATCCAAGAAGACAGCCGGCAGTCCGTTGACCGGCCAACCCCCGCTCGGACTCACACTACATCTTAGTTGGCAGTTGGTGTATGGGATCTGCTTTAGAAGGAGAGGGGTTTGGCTTCAGAGTTGGAGGTGCTGCTTATACCGCGCCATACAAACCCACTTACAATCCGCACTGCACTGCACTATGCCGCGTGTGCACTGCACGTTGCACTTCACTCCCTACGCCAGTGTCAATGGCACTCGGTTACTTGCACGGCCGTACGCCTCACCGCCACCCAGTTGAAGCCTCTCCTTGTCCGACTGTACGCACATTTGGATTGTGACCAATGTGGACGACTTCGGCTGGCGGCCCAAGTTCTGCAGTTCCGACGGGCGACCAGTCTGCCTTCGTTACAATAACCGAACCAATAAGTCGGTAAATTGGCCGGCGCGTGAAGCTGACCACTCACTACCATAAACTGCAGAAGTTACTAATGACTACAGCTATACCTCCACGCCCCTATACGTCTTCATGGCTGCAAAGTGACAACTCATCACCTTTTTGCGCTGCCGTTTAGTGCAAAATGTCAACATTCGCCCCCGCACTGTGCACTAACTCCTGCAAGCCGGAGGCCACATACCAATAAATGTCAAGGGGAAGAGAGAGGCAAAAGTTACGGCTGAACAAGTGTTCTAGATTTTGATTGCCGGACTCTCCCTTCGGCGCAACCCCACAAAAAGAACAATGTAACGTATGATCCGCGCATTCTGTTTTTCCCCCACGCCCAATCCACCAGCCGTACAATGTCACCAAGCCACGCAAAAGGCTGTAAGGCAGTTCTTCATAATTGCCCCATTGAGAAAAAACTGGAAACATGTAACTGATAAGCACTGCATCTGGGAGATGCAGACAGTTAAAACTGTGTATCATCCTATACAAGATTTGTTCGATGATAGTCTTTTTTTAACCAACTTGTTGCATAAATTGTTTCTTTTAATACATTTATTATATTCCTCTACATGTTTCGAGCACTATTATGCTCATATTCAGGATGACAAAATTGTATTAGTACGGCTTCTGGTATCGTCACTCTCTTTGGGTGACTGTACGGTACACAGGTTACAAGAGTCCTCTCGTAACCTGTGTACTGTACAGTCACCCAAAGAGAGTGACGATACCAGAAGCCGCACTAATACAATTTTGTCCTCCTGAAGATGAGCATAATAGTGCTCGAAACATGTAGAGGAATATAATAAATGTATTAAAATAAAGAATTTGTGCATCAAGTTGGTAAAAAAAGACTATCGTTATATTAGGATGCAGATCAACAAAACATGGAGATTTGTTCAGGCTGGGCTCCAGTCGAGCTGCGCAGTTCATCCAGATAATAAAATAGAGACGCAGTCGCGTATTCCCAGCCTCTTCGCCGATTCCTCCCGCACCACGATGTTCGCTGCGGAATGCAACACATGCGAGACGAAACCTGAGTCTTGTCTGTTGCACAGGGCCGCTTATCTTCAGCGGCCGGCGGCCGGCGGCCGGTCAGTCGCTAGACATAACACGGAAGTCCAGCTCGAGCATGTTCATCGACCCCAAAGCCGTGTCCTTGTGCCATAAAAACGATCGCGGGACGTGGGGCGTGCCCGATCGGCTGTGGTGCTCTGCATGTGTGCATCTGCGAATCTCTGAACACGGTCCCCATCACTACGTACAACACGTGTATTTGACTATCTGCGTAATGGCTAATGACTCGGCCAATTAAAATCACGTTTCGTACACCTCAAACGAGCGGAATCTGTGCCGTATCGTGATTGGTAAGTCTCTGGCACGGATTACAATAGCATTTGACACTTTGAAGACCGAGTCGCAGTCAAAATCACATTACGAATGCGGCCAGTCCGTGTTGGTGTCCAGCCCCTCGTGGGGCCCCTGACCAGATTATATTGCTTGTAATGTATACCACTGTCGGACTTGAAACTAACCTGAATTATGTGTAAAGATTCAGCTCGTACCGCGCAGTAAACACACTCCGTCTCGGTTATAAAACCCAGTCAGTTAATGTTGTATAGGGAAATAATCGCTGTTTGTTCTGAGATCCACACAGAACACATAAATACAGCTGTGTGGGCAAATTTGTATGTTAAACCTTCTAGTACACAAAGTAACCACTGGGATTTAAAGGGACACTACTCATCAGCTGTTTGTGTCCATTTGGTGTCACACCACGAACAAATGTGGTAACAGGCAGAGATGAATTTCATTCTTCACGCTGCGGTCGCTTCATCGCCAGTAGATGGTCGTTAGTGTGCCCAGATCCGCGTTGCGTTCCGTCACAGTGCCACAGCCACTGGTACACTACAATAAATTTACACATTTCGTGCCAATGTGCTGTTTCTCGATCGTGCGGACTGCACCCCATACTGCGTTTATTTTGTATATGGTCAAATTACTCCTCGACTACGTCAATATGCTGACTGATGTCTTACACGTTTCAGTTTCATGGTTGACATTTGTGTTGCTTATTTGGTGGGCTGAAGTTTCCGGGTTTTTCCTCCGAAGGCCATGCGCCTTGGCACCCACACCAGTTTTGCATCCCGTCAGATGTGGCCTTCAATAGGGGCCGATCTTCATACCTTCTGTCGCTAAAGGCATTAGCTCAGTTCAAATGAAAACCACACAGCTGAAACGTCGATGTTTAATAGCAAAATTGACATGACAGGTTATCACAGCGGTGCTGCTGAGGATTTAAGTCTAATGGCATGTGACGCTGTGTCCTTGAGCGAGTAGTTCTCGACGTTTCGAACGATCGTAGTGCATTATCTTCAGGATAAAGCTGTCAAAGTCTTGGACTGCTTGACCCTGAAGATAAAGTTTTTACGTTCCTTCGAAACATCGGGAACACTGCGTCACATGCCACAAGACTTGAATCTTCAAGAATAATGAGTCAGATCGACCAATAAATATTCCAAACAGACAATACTCGTAAGGCAACTCATGGGTTTCTACCAGCTACGTCAGACGCCAGAAAGATAAGACTACTGAGGTATCCAATAAGTGCAAAAATATTTCGAGTATTCAAGGTCAAAGTGCTGCCCACATACCAAACGAATTTCTCCAGCATATTTCACAGGACAACGACCTCACATCTGAAAGTTCTGCCATAAATAATATGGGGTTTGTAAGCCGATTTAAGCTCAACAGCACACATATTTCTTGCAGGGCCAGTGGAGATGATAGCCGCACTGCTGCACACTGAGATTATTCTTTGCTTGGGAGTGGCCGTGACCCAATGACGCCGCGCGCTCTACCGTTCGCTTTCTGTAACCGAGCATAACTAATCAAAAACGGAGACAGGCATGCCAATAGCTTCCGCATACAATCGGACTCTCTCAAAATATACTGCCACAAAACTGCTCCAATTAAGGGTTTATAAGGAAGACATGGCTCCATACATTTCCAACCTCCACGCCAGATGTGGTTTGATCAGCTTCACGTCCAGACTGCTTTACCCTCGGTACCCACTAAACGAAAGTCTTAGTGGCCCTCTGGCCAGGTATTGACGGTTTGGGGCGGGGGGGGGGG
>Ga0123354_10003198_pt1 | contig 22430 bp, 18 predicted proteins | sample TergutLab28metaG_2_FD_97872 | JGI IMG/M metagenome (GOLD analysis project Ga0123354, IMG submission 97872) | Labiotermes labralis P4 segment gut microbial communities from Petit-Saut dam, French Guiana - Lab288 P4 | ecosystem: Host-associated > Arthropoda: Insects > Digestive system > Gut ... | reverse complement strand
GCTGTGGGGACCCGTTGCGCTGACCACGTGACACCCCTCTATCCGCAAATGTTGGCACTAACTTCGCCGACCGGCGGCGGCCGCTCTGTCGGTATAGTTCGCGTGCGGACTAAGGCCACGGAGAGTTATATGGGAATAATCAGTGCTAATCATTAATAACTGGGCATCATGGTCAGACAAACCATTTAAAAGAGGAGTTATAGTGTAACTTTCAAATTGAGATACAACAATAAAAATATTATCTCGTGCAGTAGCAGAGGTATTTTGAACTCTCATTGGGAAATTAATAATGCTAATTAAGTTATATGAAAGTAATAAATTTTTTCTCTTCATTTTCCATTAGGTAATTAATGTTTATGTTCCCACAAATAATAATGTGTAGAGTAGAAGCATATAATAATTGATAATATGTCCAATCTGAGTAAAAAATGGCTCTATGATGTGTTAATACACATATGTTTACAATACTAAATGAACGTTTTAAAGCACATATTTCTATATCTTGTTTGTCACAATGTTTAACAATATCAATATTTGATAAACAAGACAATTATGGACAAAAATAACTACACAGCCTTTTTCACGTAGCTGTCTACTGTAATAGGCTCCTAAACTATAATTTTCAATATGACATTACTCCATTGTGAATACTTAAAATGTTGTTCAGTCACACACAAAACATGAGGATGCAAATGAATTAATAGTTAACAAGCTTTCCTTCCTAATCCTCCTTAACCTTTCATGGTAAATTTTGATATAAGTAGTACCTTTATTGATTTGATTTACTTTGTGCCTATGTTTGTATGTCCATAAAATTCTGGATTTCTGAATGCTGCATTTTTCCTTTGTCATTTGGGTGTGAAATTCTAGATAATTCATCTAAATTATTTAGATCTGCAACTTGTGGATGTACTACCCCTACTTCTGTTTTTGATAATCTATGTGTGAGTCCTTCACGGAGAGAATCTTTCCATTGTGTGCAAATAGGGGGTAGTGGCATAGCTAAGTTGCTATGAAGACCTGCAGCAGCCATGACAATTGCCGCTCATGACACAAAAAACCATGAACTTTAAAAAATCACAAATATTTATTGAATTTCCTTTTATATGTCTGAATAATTTCAAGTTTGTTGATTGTGGAATTTCTAATTCTTAAATGAAAATGTTGATTTTTCACCCCAGAAAATGCACAGGCCCTGTCAAGAGGTGTCTGTATCACTGCACAATGCATTTTATGAATAAATACTATTCATTTCATGATTACTCTTAATTACTCCATGGAGCAGAGTCCTTCTTGAGAAACTAACTGGTTCTCAGTTAGTCAAGAAATTCCGCGCATTGTATGGAACCCGAAGGTTCATTACTGTGTTTACAAGTGCCTGCCACCTGTCCCTACCCTGAGCCAGATCAATCCAGTTCATGTCCTCCCATCCCAATTCCTGATCATCCATATTAATGTCATCCTCCCATCCATGCCTAGGTCTTTCAGGTCCCCCTCCTTCCCTCAGGTTTCCCCAACAAAACACTGTCCATAGAAAAGATATAATCCCCTGCTCTTACAGTGCCCCCTTTGTCCCACCTAACCTCCTGTACACCCACATACTAGCATTAAGAGAACATATTCATGGTGTAATGCTGGACTATGCAGTTCAACCACTTAAGTTCCATTTCCTTTTTTCAGTCTGAAAAGTTATTCAATTATATGCATTTCCTTTTTTCAGTCTGAAAAGTTATTCAATTATATGCATTTACGAACAGCCTAATCCAGGAGATACACCAACTCATAATCTGAGGGATCTTATTCTAGTGCACCGTATGATAACACCATATCCTCACCTCCAGAAGCTACCCATTTGCATTTCATGTTACAATATTACTTGTAACATAAAAAATAATGCCATTACTTTGGTTTTCTGGTATGTTTTGGTGTAATTTTTCTTTCAGCTACTTCTCAAAATCATAACTATTAGTTTGGCCATGGTAGTTACCATTCGTTGATCCTGACTTGTAACCAAGACTCTGAATTTGAGCAGCAACATATTGCATTTATCTGTTCTGTTTGTGTGGGACTGTATTTGCTAGCCTCTGAAACAGCATGAACAACAATCAGCCTGTTTCCTGTGTTGCCATCTCCTAAGATTCCCTTCACTTCATTTTGCTGCCATAACTCCTTGTATGTCAGATTGCTGGCTAACGTAGGAGCTAAGACAAGTGTTCCAGCGGCTACCTTTTTTTGAGAGCAGAAACGCAGTGTACTGTAAATAAAGTTATGAGAAGTTGAGTGATAGAGACAACATACCTCTGTGGTGATATATTCACCACTTTTGTACAGTGACAATAATATATATTTATTTTCCTTTATCATACACCATACTACTATAAGCATGATAGTTTATTCTGTTTGCAAACATTCAGCTACAACCCACTCTGTGCCCACACAGACCACAAGTCCCAATGCACAGAGCAGCAGTGACAAAGTGCAATTAGAAGTGTTATTTTATATTTAATAGTATAGTCAACATTTTAGCTATCATAACATTTAATGTACTTTTTAAGCAGAGCACTCAAGACGTGTGGTAATATATCAAAATACTGATGGGAAAGAAACAATGTTTAATGTTGGCTATATTCCAAGTCTTATGCTAATACAAATACTGTGTTCATTTGGAAGTTAGTTGCTGTTGAGATTCTGCATTTATAATGCAGGACACAACTGAATATTACTGTCCCAAAATCCCTCTCCAAAGTGATACATAATATGTCAGAGTTTTAACTAAGTTTATCTATAAATATGTTTTTGCACTGTTGGAGTCCAACTGTCGGCAGTATTAATGCCTACTCACATGAATTTAGACCCCTGTGACATGCCAATTTTGGTTTCTTAAGGGAACTTGGAAGGGAGCCTGTAACAGCTGGTATGGAGATGTACAAGTATGAAAATATTTCTTGGAAGGTAAAAACTTCAGTGAACTGTAAAGACTCACTGTTTTCACATAACAGTCAAGAAACAAAATACACTATAACATAGTTTATTCATTCATTCTACCATTACAACTCTGGATGACATCATACTGATATAATGCGATAGGGCAATACACATAATATTCAGGATTATACAAATATAATTGAGTATAACAGGGTGGTGAAATGATGCCACAGCTCACTAAAATCAATGAGAGGGACAATGAGAGTCTTCTCATGCTATGACTCCTTGTGGAACTCACTTGTAAAAAAATAATAAAAAGTTCATACAATATAAAATCATTAATTCATAACTGAAACAACAAAATGAAACTAATGAAACTTCAATTTTACCTCATATCAAACATTCCCCTTACAAACACCAGGAACCTTAGTACCTACAGAAATAACATGCATTTCCCATACATATATATGGGTATGAAACTGTGAGAAAAAATTATAAAAACTCAACAGTGAAACTGAAGTTTCAGCTTGTATACCATCAAAGTAAGATGCATTGGCACAGAATCTCATAAGTCATATGAACAATTCCTGATCATTAAAAAATGGTCCAAGAATGTTGATTAATTAGCAGCCCAATAATGTAGTTATCCAATGATATTTAGTATCAATCTCTTTCGGTCAATTTCATTCTTTCTCAACAACATTGAGAGATATGCCTCTGCAGCCTTGTATTGGTAATGCCATTTGGTTTCCAGATGCTTCTTGCAAGACTGACCAACAAACATTTTATCCCTACTGGCAATATGAATGTTTCCAGTGCACACAGGATAACTTCACTGAAGAGCCACATATTACTTCATGCTGTCACAGCAGCAACCAGAACAGTGTGGTCAGTATGGCAATTAGGCTATGAACTGGACAGTCCTGGGCTGGAATCCCCACAGGGAGAAGAACTGTCTCTTCTGCAAAATGTCCAGACGGGTTCTAGGGCCCACACAACCTCCTATTCAATGGGCACCAGAATTATTTCCCAAGAGTGAGTGGCCGAGGCATGAAGCTGACCACTCACCTTCATGGCACAAACAGCAACACCTTTCAGAAAGAAGCCCAGTAAATGGATATGAATGCTACTGCAGACATAAATGAATCATTACACAGATGAGGCATTTAAATCAAACAGTCATTTATATGACCTAAATGTCAGATATTAATGTTTGCAATTACATCTGCAGTGAGTAGCAATTAAGACTATTTGTCTTACATTATTTTACTTTATGCCAGAATATATGTTTTGATATTTGATATTAGAACTGAATTAAAACACTGTCTAGCAAAGCATTAAGTAAAGGAGCCTGCATATCAGTACTGCCACAATTGTACATTTTGTTTTATCAGTTTTATTTTAATTACAATTTGTGTAAAGTGCTGTCCTACTGGGACAGAAACTTATGTGACAAGACATGGGAGAGATAAGGATTTCAGTCTGAACTGTACCATTTGAATGTCAGACTAAATCAGTAGAGAAATTTAAGGGAGAATCTTTCTTAAATGAAATTCATTCATTTAGTAGTCTGTCTTATGGCAGGTACAAAGCCTCTTCCAAAGCGAGCTCTCCACATAGTGTGATCTACAGCTTCCTCCTTCATATGACAGTATCCTCTCCTTTCCTTAAGACAAAAAAAAAAAACTAGTCTGAACCCAAAGAAAACACTAGACATTTTCAAAGCCTTAACTTTCCTCAGTTCAGAACCACAGTAATAGTGGGCAAACACTGATCTTCATTTAACATGAGGATACTGTTCTGGAATATGCTGTTGTATCAGTGGGTAATCAGATCCTAACATTTTGAGGAACATAGGGTCTATGAAAACCTATTAACCCTTGAAGATGAGGGCACTATATTCCCTTGAAATGTCAGGACACTATTACCTACTGATGAAATATCATATCCTGAAAAGCATCTTCATCTACACTGCTGTACATCATCAGATCCACAAATTAACCACAACATTCTTACTACATTAAATCTTGTTTAAGTTTTTCAAATTCAACATGTGAACTCATTCACCCCTTTAGCCTGCTACTTTCACATCTCCAATGATGCACATTTGCCATTTGTGGAAACCTTCAAAGACACAATACCTGTGATCAGTAAGATGCAAGTGTACCTAATCTTTAAGGAATGATGAGTATGACTTCTGTGCATGTTAGTCAACTTCATGAATTTTTTATGGCAAGCCATTCCCTGAACATAAATATTTGCCACCTAAACTCACACTCTTACATATTTGAGAGGTATGCCAACCAATCAAATATGCCTACTGCATTAATGTGTAGGGTTACAAGGCACTGGAGTACCTTAGAAAAGCACCTGTGATTATTTTCCTTCATTCATGCCACTTGTGTTCAAGACAGCAGCTCCTATAATCCTCTGCACATTATTCAACATAAAATTTTGCAGATTTAAGGTCAGAACTGGAAAACTTACAGCAAACCAAACTTTAATGTCACGATATGCTCACATATGATAATGATCTCTCTCATTCCTTGACATCTGCCTATTGCAGGCTGACTAATCAAGGTACCAGTTCATTTTCTTCAACTCTTGGAACTTCAAAGTGCACAGAAATTATGAAGTCTGGCATTTCCAATACATCATACAGGGCTTTTCTGTTAATATAGTTATGAAAACAATCAGATATTAAAGTCATGTGAATCTTACTCCAAATCATAGTAAATAAAATACAGTACTTAAATCAAGTACTTGTTGTGGACTAACATGTTTGTAGACCTAAAAATCAATCTGTACTACGTTGTATTCCATACCTTTAATACAAAAAAGGAAACCCCCTGCAAAAAAAAGTAGTATAAACAAACCCTACACCAAAACTAAGGAAAAGACACCCAACATCACCTATCAAAGTACAATCTGAAATTGACTAAAAGGATTTATGATTATCCCATATGAAGGGATACATTATACTAGTAATACCTGGGTTACTCTCGCCTTATTAGGTAATAGTTCATGACATTTTAGTGGGTATATATCAACAGCACCTACAAACATGACTGCTCTGTCAAACCTACACGTACACACCCTTCCGTGTCCACATATACATTTCCTTGCTTCGTCATTCGTGTTACTAATCAACTGTCTCCAATCATAGTTCAGTTTAACACATTTAAAAACTCAAAGCTTGATAACATGGCCAAATGAAAGTAAAAAATGGCCATACTTAGGAAGCTGGAATTATGTAACTATAATTTTCATTGGAATGCACTAAAGTTTCTCCCTTTCATTACCATTTGGTCTTTGCACTTGGAAATGTTGTGTGTTTATTCATAAAATGCTAACACTAGTTGTTTAATCGAATAATACATTTAATGAAATCTCTATTTTAATACAAATTTTGTAATAGCTGGTCAAGTAAATGCACGAAAAGAACACAATTAACAGACCTGCAGCTCCAAATTATTGCTGCAAAAATCTCAAAAACAAGAAAAACAGCTCCAAAGAAAAGGTGTGTATGTATAGTACAGAGTAATAAAACTGCCACACACCTCATTAGCTGCAGAATATTGTGAATGGAATGAAACGTGTATATTCTACACATTTTATCCAATTTCTGCAATTCTCTCTCCACCTTCTGAAACTCACACTTCATCATACCCCTTATTCCAAACCCCTGCAAAACAAACTGAGAAACAGTTTTAAAACATACTGAAAAAAACTGCAATACTGAACAGCAGAGTATAACTGGGAAGCAATCCACTGTCCTTGTGCAGATGGCAACAAAGCTCACCAACAAAAGACCAGGCAAATCAAGGAACCAATGAAGCAAGCCACAGAGTTGCCAGCGTGTCACCCTCATAGGTGAGACATGCAGATGAAATCATTACTTCATACCGCAGCTACTGTTCCACAGCTGAGCACCTCAAGAGATTTTGTTGCGCCACCACATGTACAGGAGGTTTGGACTTAGACCAGATGAGAGTAATAAGAGGGGAGAGAGAACCACTTGCAATGGTATCTCTGTATAGCAGCAATCAAGCCAACAGCTTGCCATACTCAAAAATGCTTTTGAAAGAGCAGCAAAATGTGAATTACACAGTTTCAAATACCAACAACTCTTGCCTTGCCATGATGTAGTGTGGCTGCTTTTTGTGGTGCACGAAATATCTGCACCCCCAGAGGTGAAATTAAAACTAACTACACATAAGCACTGAAGGGAACAACATAATGCACTGTACTGTTTGCTAAGACACTTAATTTTATGGAAGGGAAATTCAATAAGGGGCAAGGGAGAAGGCCCTAAAAGGCGCCGAGCGATGAATGGGTTACTTCCATCCATGCTACGGGCCACTGCGGACCCTCAGCTTGGGAATTTGGAGTAAAAAGCATAAGTGAGGTCATAATTCTTGAAACGGCAGTACTGAATATCATGACGCAGCCAATCTCCAAATGAAGGCGTCTTCTCCAATTCCCGAGGACATTCTGCAGCAAGAGATGTCTGCAATCATAAATAAACTGCTACAGTGCCACTTCATGCTTCTAATTATGAAGGTCTAATATATATGATGCCTACCAAGAAATAATATTGCGCAAAAGCTTGAAAACACATAGAAGAGCCTACAATGGAATGTGCCTTCCCCCCCCCACAAACTGTTTTAACACAAATTAAATTTAATAAATGACATGTGTCAATAAACAAATATTATGGAAAGGCAACAAGACAGCCTCAAAGTTTCTCCACTTATCACACACTTGAGAAAAATGGGAATACAATGGGGCAGTACATTAGCTGTTGTTAACACCAGGTTTCGTCGATGCTGAAGAAGTTGGTTTACTAAGTGAAAATGCACACACTACAAATATGAATGCAGAGGCAATATTATTAGTTACTAGTAAACACGCTGGTTTAAAAGTAAACACTGAGAAAATTAAGTACAAGGTATGTCCTCTGAACAGAATACGGGACAAAAGCACAACATAAAGATACCCAAAAAAGCCCCTGAAACTGTGGCAAAGTCTGAATATTTGGGAACACTAACATATTGAAATTGCTTGCATGAAGAAATTAAAAGCAGATTAAATTTGGGAAATGTCTGCTATCATTCAGCCCAGAATCTTCTATCTTCCTATTTGCAGTCTAAAAATATAGAGATTAAAATATTTACAACTCCAATTTTTCCTGCTGTATTATATGGGTGTGAAACTCAGTCACTCACATTAAGGTGTTCCAAAGAGCTGAGAAGATACTAGGGCCTAAAAGGCTCTGACAGGCGACAGAGAAAACTGCATACTGAGAAGCTTCGTGACTCGTACACCTCACCACAAATTATTTGGGTTATCTATTTGAGGAGGATGAGATGGGTGAGGTATGTGGTACACATGGGGGTGAAGACAAATGTATATACAGTCTTGGTGGGGAAACCTGAAGGAAACTCGCCACCTGCAAAACCTAGGAACATAGGGAATATTAAAATGGATCTTAAAAGAACAGGTTTGGAGATTTATGACAGAGCACGGTAATGCAACTCTGGGTTCCACAAAATGTTGAGAATTCACGGACTACCCGAGGAACTCTTCTTCTCAAGTACTCTGCTCTGTGGAGTTGGATGGTTAGTTGGTTGGTTGGTTCGTTGGTTGGTTGGCTGGTTGGTTGGTCAGTCAGTGAGTTAGTCAGACATCATTGTCACCCAGGGCCGCCAAGAGTGATTTCGGGCCACAGTGAAAAAACTTTTTAAGCCTGACAGCACAGGCAGACCAGCTAAAAATCATTACACTAAATCGGAAGGGACCAACCCTCAGCTGCAGAATGACTTGGACTTAGTCTGAAAGGGATAATTTAAACAATCAACAAATAATGGTATTACCAACAAAGACAAAAATATATGCAACATAGCTAGACCCCAGGCCACCTTCCAGGCTCAGGTAATTTGTACTCCCCCCCACCTCCTGTTGGCTCTGGTGTCACCAATTACATACACAGTGTTGACAGCAGGTTTGGTGTAAGATGAACTGGTAAAGGATCTGGAAAGAAGCACTCAGAGAACAAGGTGATATCTGACATCTACGTGACAGCAAAATGGAGGGGGGGGGGGAGAAACTTCTGTAAAAACAACTGGTCACCCAGCAAACATTCAAACTGGGCACCTCTCAAATGGGGAAGTCCAGAGCATTACTGCTACACCAAGTTGTTTGGCAGACTGCTGGAACCTTAATGAGAGCAGCAACAGAAAGAAGCACGTGAAATTAGGTTCCTAAGACCACAACAGAACAGACCATATCAGAAACCAACCACTCAGAGTGGAGTACAAGGGCCTATTACCAAACAAATTCCATCACTTGGAAAAGAATTAAGTTGATTTGTGGGAAGACTTAACAGTATGAACCAAAACGCAGAGGAGGAACACTACGCAAGATCAATTCTCAACACAGATAAAAATCAAGAAAATAAAAATAAATTAAATTTTAGGTATATGGAGAGAGTACCTGGGTCCCAAATGAATGAAACGAATAAAGTGTTGATGTATTAAATTGTAACATGTAATACATAACTCCACACCATCTGATTACTGAACACATAATAAGCAACATCTTCTTACCTTGTTGGCAAATACTGTAATGACAAACTTTCCAGGCTGAAAAGTCTCTAATACTCGAGAGATCATATCTTTGTATGAAGCTTGTGGCACATTGCTCTCAAAGCTCACATAAGAGAAGTCTGGCTCTGGAGTGACATGAATAGTCATGTAGCAGCCCTGCAAGCAAAGAGGCATGTGTGTATCACCCGTCACTCTCAAAATCATCACCATAAGAACTTCATGCCTAAAACTGATGCACCCTCCCCAAATATAATTACACTTTGATGTAATTCTAGCTAAGTGTCCACACCTTCTACTCTTCTTAAGTCACATTTACAATCTAGTTCCTGGTAATTTTCAAGTTTCATTGTACCTTATCACTTCACTTGGGAGTAACGTGGCATGCAACAATCAGCATACACATACCCAAAATATGAAACACCAACATCAATAACATTAATAGTGGTATGTCAGTCATAAACCAAGCAAGCTTTGATACCACTTAGACATCAGTAACACAAGCAGCATGATTTAATTATCAAGCAATGAAATCAGGCATTACAACTTAATCATAGCATGTTAGCATGGTCAACTCTCTCCACTGCAGTGACTGAAACAGTCCTACATGCAAGGGCATATACACCATAGGATATGACCACCCACCAAGTACAAAGTACACTATATTGGCAATTTTTAATTTTGAGAAATGTGTCACCACATACACAAGAAAACCCTGTATCAACTAGCAAAATAGTTTTTATACACAAATGAATTTTAAATGTACAATAAAATGTATTTCATTATATCTGCATCATCGTCAACAACAGAACAACAGAGACTATCAGAAAGATGAAAGACAAGTTTACATTAAAAAGTAATGGGATTAATATTCTTTTATACAACATCTGTCACAACATGGGAGGTGGGATACAAGTTGGTATAATGACTAGGCAATAGGCTGGATAACTGAAGCATTACAGTTCAACTCCCAAGCACAGGCTCAAGATCTGTCTTCTCTTAAATGACCAGACCAGACCTAGGCCCATGCAATCTCCTGTTCAGTGGGTACTGGGGGTTCTTTCTGAGGGGTTAAAATGGCTGGGGAATGAAGCTGACCACACTTTCATCATCTAGTGCTCAGCAGAAGTATCTCTACACCCCCATACACCGATGTGGCATGCACAGGACCTTTACCTTTAATAACATGGAATTTTCAATGGCACAACACCAAGTGTAGTTGATTTAGCTAAGTCATGTACCATAAGCTCAACATTACTTAGATTCAAAGTGCATGATCCAGCTGCCCCATATTCCTCAAATCACACACTACAGTCAAACCATAACTTTATGTAAATATGTATTCTGCAGTTCCCTTCAAATAGTACATGCACAATACAACCACACTGTGGAACAATTTAAAAATGATCAAAACTAGCAAATCGGAATAACCAAGTACTACATTTGTACTTTGTTCAAATGATATATCCAGACTTCATAACTTATATTCACTAACAGTCAAATAATAAATAAATGAGTGCTTTGGTTTATGGAACCTTCATCAAACAACACGAAGGCCAGATATCTTAATCAATCCTTTTGCTATACCCACCAACACCCTGTTGCAGACAATATTTTCAGTGTTCAGAAAACCTGCTTGACACCACAGTAATGAGAATATTTTTAGAAAAATTTGCTACTACTTAACTAATGATATAAGCTGGTGACTGCTCTAAATGTTCCTGGGACAGTTCTCCAGCCTCTAGCACTAAAGCTATTCAGGTACATGGCTTAGATTACTGTGACTTCTTCTGTAAGCAGCTGTTTTCTTACAGGCAGATAAGGCGTTAATTTAACCTTTCAAAGACAAAACGTAATCTGCTTTATACAAAATCAGTCCATACTGGGCTCTAAACACTTTCCACCACAGTTATAAAAACCAATCAGTTTATGAAGTACAAAGCAAAAGTTGCTGTCTGTTCTGAAGTCCGCACAAAACACGCAACACAAAGCCAGCATCATGTGGAATTTTTGAATGTTAAACCTGTTGGCTTGTAAAGAAACCACAAGGCATTAAAAGGTTAAAGGCAAATTTGGAATATAAAACAATCATGCCAACATATGCCATATGAAACACAAGAAGCCCTGCAGCACTACAGAAAGTAAAAATTGAAGTATGTACAAAATTAAAGACTCTCTTTACTCAGTGAATATTCAGTCTATGTGTGATGTCAAAAGTACAGAGAGTACCTCTAATTGTGTCCCTAAGCACAGAAAATGTCATGACAGCTTTACTGCACAGGACATGCAGTCCATTTGGTACTCCTGTACATCTTGCCTTATTCCACTTAAGTCTCAAAGTACCAATATTCACCTTCTAAGCACACCTTGTACCTTCTGAAAACATTTCTGAATATATGGCAGAGTCCGTGCCTTGAATATTTACAATATCTGTTTGAGTACTGTCCATCTTGCAAATAATGTAAATTGTTCTCATGAACACTATCCTGTTGTGTTCCCCACCAATAACACTGTAATCACATTGACGCAGATCTGGAGATCTGCAGTTTATCAATCATTTGGCAAGTACCTCTTCTAAGACAGATAATGAGAAGTATGTTGTGTGGACCATAACATTCTCCTGCATGAAGTAACAATGTACTTTCCTTCTTCTGTTAATTCTCTAAAGAATGGTATCAGAATTCATCAAATGCAGTGCAAATTCACTATTTCTTAAAAAAACAGAGGCCCTACAATTCTGACTGCACTTGGTGCACACCAGACTCCACAGAGTACATGGTGATTTTGTAACACTAACATATGTTATCCTGGCTGTTTACATTCCCATTTAATGCAAACCATGCCACCTTGCAGAAGCAGTGCAGAGAACACTCCTTGTTCAACAGAATACCTATCTCACATGCAGTTCCAACATGCCCTGTATGACTCATAACACATGACCAAGCACCTGCCTTGCATTCCAGATGTGGACCATGTTTATTGATCAAATCACCTTTGCAGGTGGAGACTGTATCTTTCTATGCCTGAAGACATATTTAGAGCTACCTTCTGTAAATCTGCATTGCAGGGCACATATATCTGTTTCATGAGATTTTATTTGATAAAATCAAGAGAAAATAAAAAACTGATCCCAGGCAGTATCAAACCTCAGACTTCTAAAATAAGCAGACATTTCATCCATCAGCTGCCACACACATTATTAGACACAATACTTGAAAGAAAAAGAGGCTTAAAAAAGCAAAAGCAAAAATAGCTTCAGCTATTGCATTACTAAATCACTAAATAAATTATCTGTTAATCACAGAATACTGCACGTCTCAAATTTTCTAACAGGCCTCTTCACATATACAGTGAAACCTCTATTCATCATTCCAGTGTGCATCATTTTTCCACAATATTTTTCATTTTTCCTGGTCCTGAAAAGTAGCCCACAAGAGCAAGGTGTAATTATACCAGACTCATCACTCATCTCAGTCTGTTTTCCTATTTTGGTCACTATTCTTGGTCCTGACTCACAAGATTCCTGCCATTTTCGTTCCTGAATGTTGCGAAAGTAACATGATGGGGTCTTTGCTATCCTGGGTTGTTACGCAGAACAGAAAAGACCTCACCTACACCATGGCAGAAGCCTGAAATCTTGCAAGCAACATCACATTTTTGCACTGTACAAAAACAATACTTTGTTTGTACTCATAAATACTGTTAACTTCCAAAACTTCACCATGTGCCAGCCAAATATGAAAGATGACTGACTGTTCAGGGTGACAGGAAAGGTGGCAAACCTGTGAACTGTGTTCTACAGTTGTTAGTACACTACTGTTTTGCACCATTCTGGCAGCTTCCCTTTCAGTTCGAAAATTAAAACTTAAGTGCTCTAGCATTATTATTCCTGCTAGTGTTATTCATGCCAATCATGGTTGGAAAATAACTGAAATGCTGTTTGAACACTGTGAAATATTGCACAAACAACAAAGCATGGACGGCCACCAGTATCTGCACAGAGTTTCTGCAGGTACTGGATGCCTCAACAGGCGTGGAAGGTAAAAATTTTTGTTGCCTGTGGACAACTGTGCTGCTCATCCACAAGATGTCATTTCTACACAAGTAAAATTAGTGTACTATACACCAAACTGCACAGGTACAATGCCTTCTACAAGGACTGGGTGTGCTTAGACTTTGCGAAGGATGTCAACTTCAGTTCTGACACATCAGTAGACAAAGAGCTTGCCACAGGTGGCATTTCCAGCACAAGACGAGCTGTGCTAATACAATGTGGGGCTAGCAGCAGCCATGGGGAGGAGACAATCATGACCTTGAACCAGTGACAAGCTTTGCTGAAGTCCATGCTGTTTTAAGAAACTATTAAATCATTCTTCTATGCACACAGCATTGACAGGTGTGATGAACAGAATATTTTGAACTGAAATCAGTACTGTTTCTTCTGAAGCAGAATGTTTCAAACTAATCGGCTGTAAATTAAAAATTTCCTTAGAAAAAACATTATATTCACACAGGCACATTTAATGCTCTTCATCCAACTGTTGTTTTACTCCATTTACCATATGCTGTCCAGGATCCCCTCAGAAATGGTCAATTGAGGTTTCACTGTATAAATTTTCCAATTACACAACAAATCCCAAACTGTCCCCATGCATACTTCATGTGATGAAAGTACTTACAGAGGGCAAATCAGGGCCACCCTACGGACAGAGGGAAAGAAAATTATCAGACCCCTCTAAAAAAACCCTCAACATAAAATACTGTATAAATTCCATTTGTCCATTACATTTACCACAAAAAATGAAGTATGATCTTAACATGTGTTTTAGATTTCATGCTGATTTAACATAGATGTATGCAGCAAACCTGAAAATGTGTTAAGTTACAAATTATAGATTTATAATTGTGTAATAACTGAAACTAGCACTATGAGGCCATCTTCAGGTGTGTGCACATTTACTTGCACAGTGAGAACAAAAAATAATTACAAGAGTTAGAGAGTTAAAGTAGTAAAAAAAAGCTCCATATATGAAAATCAACCTTATGGACACAATCCATGCCTGTTATGATCATCTCCAGTAGTCACAGATTACTTCCAACAAAATAATTTTAATGTAAGCTTTTATCTCTCTCTTTTCTTTTAGGTGTTTTTTCCCAAGGCCTCCCTACCAAACTGTGTATTTACCCCTTGTCTTCACCTCAGCTACAAGCCCAAACCTGTCACAGATGCCCACATTAAATTAACTTCATAATACTATGAGGCTTGTACAAAGAATAAATTCCTTGCTACATAGTAACTCAAAATGCTAACTTGTTGCAATGGTCTTAGATCTCACTACTGGTATGAGCAGGCTTGCGTGTGTTGACATGGTGCCATAGCCTCTGGGGCACACAGTCTTCATCTACAGTGTAATTACAGATTTCATAACAAAGCTTCTGCGACATGTTTGATATTAAATGTGTACTACAGTGGCAACTCCCGTATTCCAGCGATAACATTAACTGCAACATTAAAACTGTACCTCTGCTATGCATTCACAGCGTGTCATTACATGTTAGTCACTGTGTAGTTCTATTACCCATTTCAAAATGAAAGTGATTTTTTAAAAAGTAAGGTACTTTTAGAATTCTAAGACCAGATCATTAAGAAATATTCATGCCTTCACATGCAGTCATAAATCCAAAATTTATACTTTTAGACCAAACCTCAACAAAATACAGAAAACTTACAAACTTCTCAGTTTACTTCAAAAGAACTGAATATCGTGGCACCATTTTACCAGTGATGTCTGCGCAAATTTAATTCACAGTACAGACACTATCAAGTTTCATTTATAAAAATGCAATAATTTTTAAAAAATTCTGTATTGAAGAACTACAAGACATTACTGGGAGATTTTAAGTTTGGTATGCATGAATAGAAAACAGCCATACTCTAACACAAAACTGAGATCAAATCACTCTTCTCAAAACCACACAATATAAAATATACATGTCAGCATCCCAATCCATGATTTTTCATATCTCTCACTCACTACACAGCACTACCATTTCCGTATCTGTCACCAGGTCACCACTTCTCACATCATGCACATCACATTCTACTGCTCAGTAGCACCTATCAGGAATGCTCCTAGTGAGAGGTTTACAAATTAGTTCTCTGCCAATTTTAGGCATTAATCTTTATAATTGTGACAGGGGACGGTTCATTCTTCAAAGTGTACACACATTTATAAAATTCATTAAAAAGACCAACAAATGCACTTTGGTTTTATTTATGTATTATTGTATAGTGACCACTGACATGTTTCAGCCACTCATGTGGCCATCTTCAGGGTGGTAAGTGCAAGAATGCAAATATATTCAGCGTGTCATGATCACTCCAAAGACAGAAGAATTTAGTTTCGGTTAAATTTCTGGTTAAATGGTAAAACAGCGATGAGTACAAACTATTAGAAGTTAAAAAATGTTGCTTGGAGTGTGGTTCTGTGTAAACTACACCACTGCTCACCAATCTGGACCACAGTTTACCACATAATCTGCTATGTACATCACTCCACAGAACCCCACTCCAGATAATTTTTAACATCTAATATTTTATACTCATGACTGTTTTACCATTGCACCAGAATTGTAACCAGAAGTGTATGATTCTAACTGTGCTGTGATTCTGACACACTATAAACATATTTGCATTCTTGTACTTGCCATCCTGAAGTTGACCATGTGAGTGGCCGAAACATGTCTGTGGTCACTATACAATAAAATTACATTCATAAAACCGAAGTGCATCTGTTGGGTCTTTGTAGCAAACTTTATACAGCTAATTAACACATGAAATATGGAACATATCAAACTGATACACACAGTTTATATATAAAAAAATTAAGCTGTTGAAGTAGCATAAAATTGCACTTATTTATCCAAAATTAAGTTCAGTGGTCTGTTAAAGTTATAACTTTGTTGAAACAAAATCCTTACTAAATACCATTCAGTTCTTCTATGTACACTACACTTTCAAGAAACCAATTAGATGTTCACAAAGAGCCCACTGTAAATTATTACTATAAAATGAGACTGCAACCTATATTTGACACACTTCACTATGGTGTATACTTAACAAAACAAAAAAAAATCATTAAGACACTGCATGATCACATGTAGAGCAAAGATATTTGCAGTAACACACCTACTAAGCAAGATGGCTCGAGCAGTAATACTTCTAACTTGTATTCAGGTGGTGATCAGTTTCAAACTCATGTGGAGCACTGGCTATCCCAAGTTTCTTATAGTTTTGCTCAGTCTATCTACAAAAATTCCCAGATTGTGCCTCTAATTAGGCCATGACTTCTTCATTCCACATTCATAATTCACTACCACCCTATGATCTGACATTATGTATTATGAGATACTAAAAGCATTCCTAAATAAAAAAACATGAAAGAAAACAACCTGCATCTGGAACACACACACAAAGACCAATATATATATAAAAAAATAATAATAAAGAATTTTAAAAAACACACCTCAAGAACCCATTTCTATCCTTTTCATTAATATTTCAACAGCTTGTTGCTGACTCATATAATATAGAAACTCAGCAATAGCATGTCTTATATAGGGACTTCATTTTATCTGACAACTGTTACTCATCACTTCCTTTAAGCTTGCAGAACTTCAACTTGGCATGAACAATGTTTGATAATTTGGCTAATGTCTGCAAGCAAAACATAAACATTTCCAGCACCTTACTTTAAAATGGTGAGTAAAACCCTGTAATTACTGCAATACATTCAACTAGAATGCATGGACCCCAACTCAAAAGGCAAACTGTAATAGTACCAAGCGCTGGTCTAGGTTAAGTGTCGACGCATACTGTCCTATAAAGTAATGTACCTGCCATAATGGAGACTGTTCATTATCAACAGTCACAATCAGTGCTGGTGAAAGAGAACGTAAGTGAAGATAGAATAAAACGTGCATTATTTTTAACTGCATACAGAACTGTGTGAGCAAATTCCACAATAATTTTAAACAAACAAAAAATATACTTACATTTTTATTAGAGATACCATTCATGGAGTAACCACAGGGCTCAAACAGAAAATCATCGATCATCATATTTGGGATCAGCTTCTCAATTCCAGATTTCTGAAAACAAACACAACAAGCACACCTCAAAGGTTGCATACTTTAAACACACACCACAACTCTGCTTACAGACTGTCATGCCACCAATCATTGCTGCAATATTCCCAGCTGTAACATGTCCAAAAAATATGGAGAACAAGTGACTACTGACTGTCTACTACCCAATTAAACAGCCCTCAAATTGGAAACAACTGACATAATTAAATCCAAAATCTTGTAAGTGTTTTGCTAACCAAGCACTGTTTTAAAATGTCATCATCCTACCAGGGTTTTCCTTCCTATACTGCAACAGACTTTATCCAAAGAACACGTTTCTGCTGGTAATATTAAGGAACCCTATCACATCTTATTTAAGATTATAATTGCCTTAATGAAATGGATTCAGAGTATTACCATTTCCAGCTTTCATAGACAGATGGCAGCTGCAGGCAGTTGCCGCAATAAACCACAGATGGGTCAGTTCCATTTCGCCAGGTGACGGCAGTTTTTCCCGAAACATTCAAGTCTGGGTCTTGCGTGGGACCACCTCTCTACTCTACCGTTGCAGGCAACATGAATGCACAGGATGTAAACCAAATGTCACCACTTAACTGCAAAATCAGAGTCAGGGTGTCTACCAGATCCAACCAGAAAAACCCCCTTAATCATCAGGACCAAATAAAATATGTACCTATCACTTTAAGATATACAGCTTCATATACAACAAATGACACTACTACCAACTCAATGACAGCATGCAAGTAAGTGGTTAGCAATAGCTAGTTTAACTTTGATCTCACATAGCAGCATCAGTCATTTGAAGGATAAGACAATCAACCGTGGAAACACAGTAATCAGTCCCTCTGTGTTGCGGGCAATCCTCGTGACTTACTGTATTCACCACAACTTCGTTTTCCTTTTCTTTTCTATTTTGTATGTAGTTATATCCCTGCAGAATGCCTAATGTAACTGCCATCCATCCATCTTCTGTATAACACACACAACTCAAGAATTCCAGAATAGACTTTCATTAAATATTATAATATTGGGAAGCTGAATTAAAATTTTGGTCCTCTTCCCACTCCAAGCAGGGATGCTTCAAAAATAGGACTACACATTGTTAACACACTGGTGACCTGTCTATGCACTTTAATGTAGTTCAACAGCTGCCCAGATACCAGGGCTATATTAATTAATGTTCTTATAATATATACGTATTCTCAGATTGCTTATGCCATCTCTTGGTGTGTTCTGAAACTACACAACAGTACGATTTGAGCTGAAGCTCAATGGATATATGAGGTTCATGTTTTCACTTCCTATTTCCCTCTGCTCTGAACATAAAATATTTATGTGCCATCACCTTCTTCTGCTCTAAGTATCAGTCACACGAATACACAAACAGCACGGTATGTGTGATGGGAATATTTTGCAGGTTTATATACCTACAGTCAATCAAATATGCCAGATGATTTTTCAGATGACAGTGATAGCTCCAGATAGTGGAAGTGATGTTGGCTGTCATTATCAAGACAGCCGCATGGAAAAAGCCATCATGTTCCTTGTTTTGCTGACAGTTCTAGTAACTGTGAGTGTGGTCAGGGTGTAAATGCTGGCAATGTGGATGGTGCTGTGTCTGTAATGATTGCATATGGACACTAATACACAAAATTAAGAACATATTTTGGGCATTCAAGGTTTCACATGCCTATTACCCTGGAAAGTATTCTTCAGAGAGCTGAGTGATTTGTCGGAGATCAACTCTTCCACATTTGTATATCAGTCTAATCTATACCACATGCAGAATTCTAATAAATACAAGGCCTCTCCAAAAACCCTACCATGAAAAAAGAAATAAGAGAAAATAAAAAAAAAAATTAAGCAAGCACCTTATTGATGAGCATGTAATGAAAAAGTAAAGGATTACCGGTACTAACACCATAATTTAGAAACCAATTTTTAGCAAACTGATGAGCAGAAATCAATGGCAGCAAATAAGGAATTTTTGACATTAGAGTGACAATGAAATAAATCAGATGATAAAGCACACACTATAAAATCGCATCAGTGTTGCATCACTTTCAAAACATTATATAAGCCAGTACAATAGGTGTCATTAGATGATGCCATGATCCTGTACAAAGGCTGTCATAGACTCAGAACCTACAATAGGGAAAAACTTGGAAAGTATGGATTATTTGTATTTATGGTATAATGATCCCACCACAGAATATACATAATGTAAATCTACACTGGTGTGGGCAAAAAGTTAGAAAAACCAACTTTTTCTGTGTTGGGGCCCATGTAGATCTGTGGCACCGTACTGTATATCAGGACAATTACTATTAACAGTGTAACAATATGAGACATTTGGCTCTCCAGAAATACCAGGATCCATGGTACAATTATAGCTAACAGGGAGATTCCTGCCAATTTGTTAGAGGAAGGGAAGCGACTGAAGACAGGTAATCATACAGACACAGCAGCAGGGTGTTATTCCACCATTGGAAAGGAAAGGTGAGCACTATTCCAATGCTACAATGCACAACACCTAGAATAGATATGGGGAAGGGGTAAAAAGTCATCTAGAATCACTGAACAATGGATATATGGAACTGAATAACACACTAATATCTCTAGTACTACTCTTTTTTTGAGAAAAACAGTGAAGTGGAGTAAAAAAGTTGTACTCGGGCCATAAAGCTGTGTGCCCTGTTCAACGCACTGAAACAGTAGAAGACCAAAAATCCTGACAGTACACTACAGTACAAGAAATGCTGATGAATGGACAGACAGGCATGACAAAGTTAATAGCCACTGTTTGCAAATTTGCAAACACACCTAGGCTCAGTGGGACCATGAACTGCTATGAACACCTTGCAAACAACAAAATCTCCTTTCCCTGCTAGGAATCTACTAGTACAGGGAAGCTGCATTATCTAACAACATATGATCCAGAAAGACTGAAGACTAAGAGGTCCATTACATTCACTTTGCATCAACTGGCACCAGCACTGTGAACATGATGATTAATAATATGAAATATTGGCATCCTGTTAGCTGTATTTCAGATTATATACAAAAGCCATATTATGTAAGTAGTGATGAAAAAGAAATATAAAGTATGGCAGGTAAAGCAGGACAGAATACGAAGTGACAAATTCAACAGGTAAGTCTGATGACGTGGTTGCTAAGTACACTAAGAGACGCATTAGATATAACACCTAATATCCCAAAAATTATGGTATCCAAAGCTGGAGGTGCCGGATATCATAACATTTAGGCTATATCATAATTACAATTCTGTAAAAAATATTTAAAGAGAAATAACACTTCGATGTTTGCAGAGAAACGTAGAATACTTTCATTTCGTTGATAAAATACCAACAATAAAAGCACTACACCATTACTCCTCAGCTAATAAAACAGTGTAAGTAACTGTAACAAAAAGTTGTAGTAAGTCATGAAGACCGCATGCAGAATGCTGCTATATCAAACTGAATAAATTCTCTTACTCATGCACAGCATTTCTAGTCTGACATCCTAAATCTTAATGCCTCTATACAGAAAGTAATCGATCAATGGGGTTCTTCAGTTGATCTTAAATGATCATCACAATGTAAAATTGCTTGTACTCTAATCTGGACAGAAGGCTAGTAACAGTATATTCACAGCAAAAAAATTAATAAATAAATATACAAGTTAAGCTCAAGTTACTGTAATGAAGCCAGCTTTTGATATGGTTTCCCCACTGGTAGACACCCTGTTGTAATTATTCTCTTGTGTATGAGGCAACACTGTGCTCATACAAACCTGGGTAGCCTCTGCAGCTGAGGATGACTCTTCCCGCATGAAAATGCTCATCACTTCTGGATCCAGATCTGACATAAGTATTTCCAATGTTTGGTCAGGCTCTGGAATGCCCCGATGACGCTTCTTGTTGTCTCCCTCTACAGGGTTCAGAGTGTACAGGTACCAACAGTCATGATTTAAAGTACCCAAACAGTAAGCAGCACCATCTGTTTAATTGAAAATGGATATCCTAATTACGCTCCATGCAGAAACCATATTATTCTGTGCATAAAATAAGGAACCACAAATAATACAAGGCAGAGTTCATGCAAACATACTTAATCAAATGTCATTTTCTTTCCCAAATTCTTTGTGAGTAAATATTCAAGGTCAAGCTATGAAGTATACCACCTGAACTGGCACAAACCTGTCTCCATTTTCAATGGAGTCTAAATATCTACCTTCACAAAAAACTGTAATGAACAAGGAAACAAATATTACACCCTGGTTTGCAAGTACCTTTGAAAAAAGTGTCCAACAGAGCAACTTCTTGCTCAAAAGCTTGATGTGGACCCATCTGAAGTTCAGGTCTTTTGAAGTTCTTCCGAGAATAAAATACATCCTGATAAGAAATAAAATAAACATAAGTAATTCAACAATCATATTCAAAGTCAAACAACCTATTTAATCCTTATATAATAATGATTATGACAAACTGAATAAACTGCCAGCATGTCATTCAATCTCCAAGTATAAAACAAGTCTGACACAAAACCACATGCCATTCTTCTAAGGATACATTACAACACTTCTAAAAGAACAAATTTCCATGCAAGTATTATATAGAAGTCAACCCACCCACAGCCCCCCCCCCCCCCTCTTAAAATTACACAACAAAAAATGCACCCCAAAACATTCCACAAAAAACTTTACCAACCCCACAAAAAAAAAAAAAAAAAATAAATTTAAAACTTATAT
>Ga0123354_10003197_pt1 | contig 22435 bp, 14 predicted proteins | sample TergutLab28metaG_2_FD_97872 | JGI IMG/M metagenome (GOLD analysis project Ga0123354, IMG submission 97872) | Labiotermes labralis P4 segment gut microbial communities from Petit-Saut dam, French Guiana - Lab288 P4 | ecosystem: Host-associated > Arthropoda: Insects > Digestive system > Gut ... | reverse complement strand
CTCTTAGCAACATACCCTTACACAACAAGATTAGCAAAAAACTTGCATCAGCCCAACATGCTGCCACAGAACCAGAATTCTATAACGAAAGCAATCAGTAACTAGTTTTTAAAAGTGACTTTAGCAAGGAAAGTGTAGCTCTCTGAGGATGATCCTTGGATCGAAACATGTCACAGCAATTTTAGTATTTTAATGTGAGAAAGTTTTATGTATGTGCATCAGTTGGTATACTATTAAATAAAAGACCTTACAGATTGTTCTCATTAAATTCCAGAATCACCTTCACATATTGCACCAACTTTTACACATGACGCTCTGGAAAATAAGCCAGAGTGGCAACACCTTTACATTTGATGTCCCAGAAATACTAATCTCAAAACACACCTTATGTTACAGGGTGTAGTACAGAATGATAGTTCATCCAAAAAGGATGAATAAATGTGGACAAACCACAAGACAGAAAGATATGGGGTAAAAAAAAAAGGGTACAGTTATCCCCATCCATGCCATGGAGGCACATAAGGGGAGTGGAGGTATAGCTTCCCAGGGGGGAAAAAACCCAATACCCATTATATAGGAGGCTGGGTGGGCCCCAGAGTCAGTCTGGACATTTTGGAGGAGAGAAAAATCTGCTGCTCCTACCAGGATTCGAACCCTGGACGGCCGTACGAAGTCCGTACAGTGACTGTAATACCTAGAACAACATAGCTATAGAACGACATATTACACAGTGGTTAATATTCAGTGTGAACGTACAGACACCTATGCTGGAGACTACTTCTGGTCACAAGGACTACATAAACAGAACCAAAAACTCAACACTTTTAAGTCTTTCTGTAATTTATTCAACAGAACTTGTTTTCAAATCCGATACAACAAAAACTAATGTCAGTTTCCATTTTTGTTCTTTAGACATCAGGAGAAAATCGTAACTGGAAGCTTATCTGTTCATTAACAACATAACAATAGAAACAAGCAGCAAACCTTACCAGACAATACTACCAATATTTCAGCGTGCGAGATCATTTGATAACACACCCACTCCCATAGAAAAGCAACAAAAATGTTCTCCGACGTCACCAGTAAATATACAGTATCCCATAGCTCCAAAAACAACCAGATGATAACGGGACTCATATTTGCAAATGGTGAACAGCAATACACCTTTAAGAATTTTACATATTTTAACTTTTGAGACACAATTTGTATAATACATTTTACGAGACAAATGATCCAATTTTATGTATCCCACTCTTGCAAACACAATTTGCACGTCACACCCTTAGAGACAAACAATTTAATTTTTTGTATTCCATGGATGTAAACACAACGGGATCCGAAGGTGTGCAGAGCATCTTGTGACACAATTGACAAAATAGGCCTAAGGATGACTAATCTATAGTCGAAACATGTAGCCTTACAATTACCTTGAGTAATAAAGTGACTGTGCTGACATACACTATTTAATATTATATTATGTTACAAGCAAATCGTGATGCTTCCATTCAAAGTAAAGGTCTATGTCTTTGTTAGTCTCTTCATATTTCTGAACACTGCGTTGTACACGGCCATCAGTTTAACCATTTGAAGCGCAAATTTCGTGGAACAATTCCAGATCCCAGTTGCTACTTCATAAAGGACACAGCCTGCCTCCATTATAAAGCCAAGCAGTTAATGTTATTTTTTAAGGAAATAACTGCTTCAACAAACTCACTCAGTCACAATTACAGCAGTAAAGTATTCCATTACTTGAATAACTTCAATTACCTGGTAAATTCTCAGCAAATGAAGTCTCACAAAGAGTGTTAATAAACAACAGCTGGTGATGTGATGAAGTGAAACATTTTCCTAATGCAATGCATGCCATGCTGACTGCTACAGATGCAACCCAGCGTCCACTGTTGAGAAACGTACCCTCCAAGTCTTCACAGGCAATAATGGATAGCTAGAAATAATGAACAGCCATTAATTAGATGACAACATTTGTGATCAAAGACTGTTTTCACATTAAACAGTCTGTTATGCCCTCCCCGCCTCCACACACACACACACACACAAACTTTTTTTTATGGGAGGGGGGTGGTATGCAACAGTATGCTATAACAGTGGAGGCCACATGTACATGGATGCACTGATGCATGACACACACATATGAATAATCTACACCTTTCTTTCAAGTCACAGAGCATTGCATATAGGTGTACTGGTGCAAAATTCCTATATGCGCTATATTAAATTCATCCAACACAAACAATTCACCTAGTCTGCTTAACCAGGCAGTGTCCACTTGAAGGTTGAAATCTCCAGGCAATGTAGTCAGAGCTATACTAATTGCAACTTTTCCTTTCAGCACCCTTGATTAAGGAAGTCAGTGTAGCTCCATCAGCAGTAGGCTACAGGCTGGATGATACAGGGTTCAATTCCCAGCAAGGGCAAGAGATTTTCTCTTTGCCAAAAATCCACACAAACTCCAGTGTCCAACCAGCCTTCTATTCAATGGGTATGAGGGGTTCTTTCCAGAGAAGTAATGCAGCCAGAGAGTGATGGTGACCACTCACATACACCTAGTTGCAAGGTTAAGAGGAGAGAAGCCATACCTCTGCTTCTCCTACATGCCTTCATGGTGTGGACAGGCACAACACTACCTGGTATCTTTTACTCTTGACATACAGATATGTTTCACTTCCAACATACATATCAACTACATCACAGTATCCAACTGGATTTTCCCATTTATTGTAACTATAGGATACAGTAAGATGTTACACAGAAAATATCATACATAATAAGAAAACTGCAGTAATAAACTTGGTTTGCCCCTTCTTGAATGAAAGTAAACAGATTTACAAATTGTGCTTGCAGTCCTCCCTGTAACAAAGAAAGAAACTTACCTTCACATTCAACTGAGCGGCTTTGAATACTTCTAAAATCTTGATGCTTTCCTTAAAGTTCTTCTTTGCAACACATTCCATTAAAAATTCAGTAAAAGCACGTAATGGGTTTTCCTGAAAGAGAACATAACTCTTGTAATACTAAAACTATCATACTTACAGCATAAAACTGAATGACATGGACAACCACCCATGAATATTTTATCACTTAGTTGCAGTGAAAGCAGTAGGTCTTACATTACAGCACACCGCACAATACACAAGTTAAGAGTCACACACCAAGCTATAAATCTAGATTATATACACCTGAATGAAATAGTGTATAATATCACCATCACATGAACACCCGTATACACACTGAGAGACAGATAGAATGGTGACTGCAAAACGAACCTAAGTTATATAAATTAACAGTAACATGAAGAAAATCATACAATAAGAATTCAATGACTTTTAATAAGAATTCAATGACTTATGCTAGCTTACGCCAAGCAGTTAGTCCCTGTCATCACCTTCTTGTTATTTAACAGCAAGAAAGTTCTCAACCAGCAGCACGCCTACCAAATGCTCAAGGAAGATAATGATCCATAAGCAAAGGACAATAACTACATTTTGTTTACTTACAGGCAAGAAGAGACTGAAACCTCTTGCAAGTGTAGTTACATAGCCTGTAGAAACAGCTTCTTCAAGGAGTGACTCCACTTGTTGCTGAGACCAAATATGATGTTCTAATGCAGAATTCAGTTCCAGTTTTAAATCTGTTGAAATGCAACTATCTAAGGAAGTCACAAGCCATGTACAGAAGCATGCCAATACTGATGAGGGCTGAAAAATATTTAAAATGAAAATTATGATATATATATATATATTAAATCTTGGTCTATGTAACAATGCTTTATTAACTGTTTAAGGTACACAACATCAGATAACAGAATAAGTATTAATTATAAATTGAGGATATGAAAGAAACTGTTCATGGCCTATTTTGTAACACCATTTCACTATCTGCTTGCCAGGAAAATCACAAAGAGAAAGAGGACTTCCTAAATCAGAATATCCATCTGTGTTCTAAAATTTGGATCTGGGGCCTCCTGAATACAAAGAGAGGTACTAAACACAACACTCTAATATGTGTTTATCTGCACCACACTTTGGCACAGAAGTCAATAATTTAAAATGTACGGTAGTAGGATAAATATGTATTTTAACTGGAAGTAAAAATATATGCTTACATGCACACACACAGGTATGACCTTTTTTGTACATCTTGGGTAAGTTCCGCGTCAACAGTTCAGGAAAGCCGAACTTCAGTCTGGAGTGCGCAGACTATATAATGCATATACTTTTAAATTTCAGTAAATTTTATTTTTTGAACAACACGAATATATATTCATAAGACTGTCATAATAAATGAATCACTTCAGTACAGTTACGTTTAAGAAGGCCAGAATAGCTCAGTCAGTACAGTGACTAGGCAACAGGGTGAGCGATAGCCCAGTCTCAGAAGAAGCAGAGATTTTACTCATCAGACTTTCTCTGAAGCCCGACCACCCTTCTTCCCACAGGGTACCAAGGGCTTTTTCCCAAGGAGCAAAGCAACCAGGGCATAAAGCTGACCACTCACCTTTAGTGTCAAGGTCAAGAATGTTAAGTTGTGCCTCTGTTCCTCAAGTTTGTCTTTATGGCATGATGATGCTTAATTAGCAGATATAAAATTTATCTTTACCTTATTTTGAGAAAACAATAAGGCAAAGGAGTATTTCTGCTAGTACAGCAAAATTCCTTTAATCTGACATCTTAATATTCAGGAATCCCAAAAATCCAGCAACTGACGACAGCAGTTCCAAGACCAGAACTTTTACTTTCAAAATGGCCTCCTAGAGTGTACGAGTATGTCCATCTACTGTTGTAGTATCTCCTAAGCCCCCTTCTACTCCACCAACTTCTTCAGCTATGAAGACTCCAGAAAACACAAAAGAGGACCCTGATAGCACTGAACCAGCAGATGAAGGAGATATCCAAACAGAACACTCTTCTGATTAGTTGTATGGCCCAAGTAGAGAAGCAGTTATCATAAAATTACCTGTGATTACTTTGGTACTGTTAGAGAATCTGAAATATCTGATAATTCGGCACAAGTACGGTACCACTGTGTTCGATTAATAGAATTTTGCTGTATATTTAGAAAATATGACTACTGCATCAAATCATGTTTTTTGGACAAAATTATGTAATCTGCCAGAAGGACACAAAAAGAACAGTTCACATGTAGCCAAAAGATGTCAAAATCTCCAGTTGTGTAGCTTCTGGATCCAACTGATAGTTGTGCCAGAATATGATGCAGAGATCACAAACTTACATGGAGATCTGAGTGATCATGAAATGGTAAAACATACAAGGTCTAATGCTTTAGATTACTTGCATTGTAACAATTTTTTGTATTTTCAACATCTGCATATCTTTTACACTAGGGAGTTAAATATATGGGATGAACTCTAGTGACAAACTTTTATACTGACTACCATATTATTCTCTTAGTTTAAACTGAGCACTTCATGACACATGGGTTTCACAAGTTTATTTCTTCCAAAAACCAAGACCAGACTACTTATTACTTACTTCATAGCATGTTGCAAAGATAGCAAAGAGTGGATTATGAAAAGTCTGGCAGGCAGTCAAGAGAGCGTGAGATGGATCTTGACTCCTGTGACAACTCAGAAGAATGTGAAATACATCATTGACCACACCACAGCTTGTTACTTCTGAACTGTTAACAGCATTCAGACCAGAATGGTATGAGTCTTCACTTGAACTACTGCTCACATATGCAGTGCTCTCTGTTACTTGACCTGGTGATTCACTTGCCGATTCCTACAATATAAATTATACAACACAAATATACAAATCCTTCAGTACCAACAAAAGCACACAGTCCTACTATTATGTGTTTCACTCCCGATTAGTTTAAAAAAAAATACATGTTTCAGTTTAACTGCCAATAATACTAAGAGCTTACAGCAAAGAAATAGTCTTAAAAAGCTTAATGATACCAAACATAGAGATTATGGTTGACCATTATCAAAGTTTTTTATTTACCAACTGATGCACAAGTGAACTGTCTTAAAAACATATATAATTAGATCATTGTTAGTGTATGTATGTGAAAATTATAGTTGACATTTACAGTACTTAAAATGTTATATAATGACACAATAATGTGTTGTTGATTACAAATTGTTATAAAATAATGGTAACTTTTGTTGCTGACAAATATTTTATAACAATTTGTAATCAACAACACATTATAGCGTTCTTTTATAACATTTTAAATACTGTAAATTTTAACCACATTCTGTACATCTGCAATGCATAAGCATTGTAAGACTAATTTTTTTATTACTGTAAGCTTTTAGTAATACAGGTGTTAGCTTCCCGATGATGGAAGTTAAGCTGAAACACGTAGGAGCCAATTAAGAGTGAAATACATAACAGTGGAAATGTACATTTGTTGGTACTGTAGGGATTTGTAAATCATTTACAATGTACAGATTGAATAGTATGAAACAAATACACAAGTTTATTACCAAATAACTGATCTACACTTGAACTGCAAATTCACTCCTACATGTTTAAGCTACCTTCCGTAGCCATCCTCTGCAAGCAACAATACTCAAAGACATATACAGCATTACATGGCTTGTCAATTGTATACAGAAAAATACATAAAACACATATTAATGCCAATATACTGCTGAGTAACAATGCACAGCACTAGTTTAAAACTATGCTAATACTATTACAATACAGAAAATTAGAAGATTAAAATTTTGCATCCAAACATCTTGAAAGGTGGGATTTCTTTGAGTTTTTATGGAGTGGAATGTACAATATTAAGTTTATACAATACATAACACTAAAACATACTGAGTATGAAGTTTATATGGAAATTACAGTAGACTTTATGTACACTGTGAAGTGTTGGAAGCTGGGTTTTGTCTTGGGTTAAACCCTTCCTATTCCCAATATCTCAGATGATGTGAAGATACCACAGTATGATGCAAAACAATAAAACACAATACAATACAAACAGTACAATGCAATGTCCACCTTATTTTCATGTAATACACCTTTCTATAGTCTAGTTTCCTTCCTTAAATATGCAAAAAAGAAAAAGGATTATGAAAATCACCATACTGTGTGTGTGTGATGGAGTGAGTGAGTGACAGAGAACAAGGCACACACATGTATGCATCTGTGCACAAACATGTGATTTCTTCTTCTTAACCAGCTGATCAATATTAATTAAATTCATATGAACTGTAACATACAGAAGGCCATCCAAGTGCCAACTCTCTTAATTTCTTGCAACCTGTAATGCAGTTGGGATAGCATGGTTGGTATAGTAACTAAGTTGCAAGGCTGGACAACCAAGGAATTGCAGTATGATCCCTGACAACGGCAAGAGATTTTTCCTTCTCCGAAGCATGCAAACTAGCTCCAGAAACCTCCCAGGTTCCTGTTTACTGGGTACAGCAGCTCTTTCCCAGGGCGTACAGGGGCATTTCAAGCTGACCACTCCCTTGCCCCTAGCGCTGAGGTTCAGAATAAGTGCAGCTATACTGCTCTCACCCACCTCCATACTTTCATGGCATGAGCAGCCAACTTTACCTACACCTTTCATAAAAAGTGAACCTGCATTACAACACAGTGTGAGACAACAAATGAAAAAATGTAATTTCACATGCATGGCACCACAGATGGAGAAGTCTGGTCTGCTGAACACGTTCACCATTGCAGCTCTCTCTAATAAAAATTAGGTAGAAAAAAGTATAGGATCCAGAGTGGCTCGAGCTGTGGCAGCAATTAAACCCAGTCACCTACACCAAAGGCAGTCATTTTCCTGCACTATTGTAGAACTTGTAATAAATATGACTTACAATAATTCCTGCTGCTTTTCGGAATCCTATTCTTGAATACAGAACTTTCCGGGAGTCTCTTGCAACTAATTTACTTCTTTCCTTGGTCGCCACATGTTCTTGTTGCACAGTCATTTTGTGGCTCAGTGCATGTGAAAGATGTTCCTGCAGCTGACTTGAATGAAATTCTTTGACAAGTAAGAGTACCTACAAAGGGTCACAGATTACAACCATATTATTGTTAATTTCCTGTGAGTTACTTGCACATAATAATGGATAATAATGGGAAAACAAAACTCATAATTTAATACTATAACAGTATTCACTCAATCTATTCATAACATGATTGCCAACTTCTGGTTTATGACTCCATGCAGTCTGGTAGACAGTAACTAATGTTTCAGATGAGGCTGCTGCTTCCACCTTGTGGGTGAAGGAGAAGGTAGTAAGTTACTCCAAAAGATGGTAATCACCCATTAGACTACACAGTGTCACAATAAAAAAAAATAATAATCACTCAGAATCTTCACTGTTATCAAAATCTCAGATACCACACATAGTTGAAATAACTCCACGGCACAGTATCTTCCTTACAGCTGATAATTACTCAGCTGTTAAATCAACTCCCTGCCTCTTTTTCACCAAAGACCACCATCAGAACTTATTCAGACAGTTTGATCTAGACCACACCTTTACCTACTATTCCTTTACCAGGCACGTTAATACGATCCTCCATCTAAGCCTAGGACTCCCAAGTCTTGGATGCGTGTTTACCAAGAATTTATTACATTTACATGCCCTGCTAATTCCATCCTCCCTGATTTAATCAAGCTAGATTCATGATGTGCAAAAGTATTTTTACAGCAGTGGTTCTATGAGACTTCAATGGACAAAACATATAGATCAGACAAAGAGAAGGGAAATGCATATGCAACTGTGGTGAGAAAATCCCACAAATGCTGAGACCTGGCACACAATGAAGGAAATGGGGCAATACAATTAATAATGGCTCTTAGAAAGACTGAGGATGGAAGGTGCATGAAAATTCATCATGACTGTGTCTGATAATGGGATCTCATATTAGTAGTATTAAACCTTCAGTTTATACCATCTGTGGGTCAGTAAGTTACATATTCATTAGCAGTAGTCCCTTGTTCAACCAGACAGCTGGAATCTGGACCACCAAGGAGAAACTCTGTGATATAGGTAACACGAAGAGGGAGAAAAAAAAAACCCACTCAATGCTAAGGTAAAACTCCTTACAGCAGAAATACTGTACCTAACAGTTCATTACAAAAACAACGGTGATGATGAAAACAAGCAAACAATAAACCCAACAACATACCTGGAAAGTACAAGATCAAGGAACTACAGAAAACAGCCATATTGGGCACTGCACGCATACTTCAGAAAGTACTAACATATATGTACAAAATATTAAACATGGGAAGTTACATTCCATGCTGCATAAATAGTTACCACACAATAGCTGCAACACTAAACACCCTAGAAACACGGTTTGTTTCAAGTATATAATTGTAAATACCCTGCATATGAAGATGATGACAATGACGACGACGGCAACAACGAAACGACGATGACAATAACAATGGCGACGACAACAGCGATGATGACAACAACAAGAACAACAACAACCATGATGATGATAACAATAATAATGTACTGTACTTGTAATTGCAATGGAAAATATTGGGTTATAGTTGGCCCATAATTATCCATATTACCCAGGAATCTGGATTACTGGGGACCAGATTACCGAATGACCACTGCACTGATTATTTTTATGTACATACCATGCATATTTATTGTTTATTATCTATTTGTATACCAACAAATTAACATGTGCATTTGTTGGTGCAAGTAAATAATAAACACTGTACAGCATGCTGAATCTCTATGTTTAAAACTGGCAGATGAACTAACCTGATCGACGGGATACTGATGAAGCTGAATGAACAAAACAAATGGAAGCCACAAATCTTCCTTTGCACAGTGTTTCAAAAACTCTTCTGGTAACTTCATCTGATGAAATTTAGCAAATTTCACAGCCAAATCCCAATGCAATAACTGTTTCACAATGGAATTATCAGATGACTGGCTGTAACAAAGTGCAGCTTCCAGTAACAGTAAAATTTCTCTTGCTGTCTGTTCTTTAGAGACTATCAGCCCACGCATCAACAGACCTAAAGCAGAAAATTAGATACATGTACTCTGCTTCAATGCTGATGATAATATTTTGATCTGAGATAAAATAACAAGTAAATACAGACAAATAAATAATGACCTTAATAAATGGTATGCTTTGTGAGGTAAAGTTGGCATGGACAGTGCATGTACCATGCAAGCATACAAGAATAAAGACAGTATATACCCAAATAACGTAACTTTTTCCTCATTTCATCACCCAACTAATAGGGTGGGGTAGGGGTGGTGCTGCTTCATAATCAAACAGAAAGTTAAACACATTTTCATAGACATATTCTTGCAAACTGAAGCCTGTGTAGGGATATCATCTTATGTTCAGGGAAATATGGTACATACAAAAAGATTCACTTCACAACACTGCTCCAGAAATACTAATTATCATAGTTCACAAAAAATTTGAAGTTTTCATAGTGATGTAAATTCAGATTATGCCCTTCTGGATTGTGAAACCATGCAGTCTTTTTGTGGTTACCAAACATTATTGAGCCACTCATCCATTCCGCAAAGGAACAGAAGAAGAGTGTCTCTACAGACAAGTAGGAAATTCCCCCTGACATGACACTACTTTCTAAATGTTTGTTTTACAGACAGTAGCATGTTTTTGGACATTTAAACTCCCAAAAAAGTTTTTTCTTCCCCCCCCTCCCCACTTCCTGTTTTGCCTGTGAAAGAGCCTGTTTTAACAAAATCATATGTTCCTCTCATGAAAACACAATTCATGGCCCTTAATCAGGTCACTTTCTCACTTCCCATGTGCCTGTCTGCAGCAGACCTCAAAACAGCAGCTTTCTCTATATTTCTTGATCAAATTCCTTTTGGTCCACACTGTGCTCTTATCTCCTCTCCCATGCTATGAATCTGAGTAACCACCTTCCACACAATCTTCCTTCATAATCTGACTGCTTGTTCAGCCTACTCTAGATCTGAAGTTAAAGTCAGCATGTTCCTCTGTAACATATGTGCTCACTGATGGAAATACCAACTATCACAACTCAAGCAACATGACTGAGTAATAAAATACACTTCTACAACCACTGGGTGTTCATTAATTTGTCATAGGAAAGTGAGCTAGCGTACTTCTAGAAAGCTTGTTTAAAATGACTAACAGTATTGTCTTCTCAGGTAAAAACTAAAAGTTACCCCTGTCCATGCCATTAACACATTACAGGGAGCAGAAGAATAGCTACACTCACTCTTAACCTCGCCACTAGATGGATGTGAGTGGCCAACTTCACACCCTGGCCGCTTTACCCCTCGGAAAGAACCCCAGTAACCATTCGACAGGAGCTGGAAGGGCCCTGTGAATGGTCTAAATGGTTTAGCAGAAGAGAAAATCTCTTTCACCTGCCAGGGTTCGTATCCTGCAACATTCAGTCTGTACCGAGTCCCTACACCAACTACACCATTCCCACCCCAGTCTTTTCACATGATCAGCCACATCACTGTAATGAATTTCCACAAGAACATGGTTGACAGCCTGAGTAGGGTGTGTTGCATTCAGCCACTGTTAATGTTTCAAATCTCACATTAACAACTTAAATAATCAAAGCTATATTCTCTTGACAAACTGGTTTAAAAAAATTCCCCCAGCAATTATATAACATAAGATTCATTGCCACGTTCAGAAGAGATAACCACTGCATCCTATCCTGAGCCATACTAATGCAGTCAACCCCATTACCCATTTATTTATGATCCACTGGTCCACACCAAAATAAAATTATCAAAGAAATAACCACTGTAAAGGCATTCAAGGCATATAAATTCCAGGTAGAAACAAAATGGTTTTACCAGCTTACTGCATGAATCTGCTAGAAAGACATCTGGTGTTTTAATGATTTACTGTATAGAACATCTCAATACTTATAATATAAGGAATGTTCAATAAGCAGGGTTCCCTATGTCATAAAAATTAACTAAGAAGTCCATACGGCATTAATTGTAGCTCATTTTTTCCACTGAAGTCTCATTATTTTTAAACACAACCCCCAGCACAATGATGTATTTGTCACATCTTGCCACATTCCACAATAAGGACAATGTGTAAAGGGCTGTTCATGAGTGGTTATGAATGCAAGAGCCTGATTCCTGACACAAATATATTTTTAAACTCATATCAAATGGGAAAAACACATCAATATATACAATGGATTACATCAAGAAATAATGATAATTCAGTAGAGTAAATGGCTACATTTAACACTGAATGACTCATCATGTGATTTTTATTACCCCTGTATCTTACTGACCGTCCTTCCTACATGACTGGTTAAAAAATAACTACCCTGGATGCATTGCCATCAAACCTCCATTAAATAACCCCAAATAATGGAATCTTACCAACTTTTTCTTCATGGAGTTGTTCCTTGCCAGTACTGTGATACACAGAAGAGTGAAAGTAGTGCAGGATCTTGTTTGCTGCTGCCACATGAACCCTCACATTTTCAGAATCTATGCCAAGCATTTCAATAAAGGATATGCAGGCAGAGACAATGCTCTGATTTGTAAAATTTTGTAGAGCCAAGCCATGTGCAAAATTACACGCCTGTTTCTTCCTAGTAAATTAAATTACACATGTTAAAATTGTTCTAAGGGAATTCAACAGCACAAACAATGCAAAATTTGAGGTCTTCACAGCTATGCTGCTAAAGGTTCAAGTTTTCTGGGATGTCATGCTGTGTCTCTGGGTAAAGAGTTCCAATGTTTTGAAGAACAGTAGTCCCTTCTGAATGTCAGAACTATCCACCCTGTGGCACAGTATAACATCCACATAACCTGCATCTTCAGCACAAACAATATCATTACTTACATCTTTCTGGAGATCTTTTTGTGTAATCTCAGCTGATCTATAATAAACATGTTTACTGCAAAGCTGGGCCGTCCTTGTTTTAAGTAATACAGATAGCTCAAAGTAATGTTGTGTCCAAATTTTGCTGACACTTTTTCAGAAGAAAAGTGAGGAAATTCATCACCCTTCACCCTGAAATCACAGTGAATAATTAAAATGAACATTTTAATGTGAAAGAAAAAAAACTGTAATTTATGTAACAGTTCATTATATACACATTTAAGGAGGAAAAATGTGGTTTGAAATACAGGGTGGGCCAAAAGTAGGTATACAATAATTATTTTTCTTCTTTACAGGTATTGTGAATGATGGCAGTGTTAAACAACTAAACAATTAAGTATCACACTTACCTTAAATGTTAAAATAACTAAATGTCATTATCTGAGAAGAACCATCAATACTATACTATATACTGTATACCTACTTTTGGCTCACTTTGTATAACTCATCAAGTAATTTCAAATTCAGATGAACTAATTTATACATTATTATGTTATTTGTCCAGTGTGAAACTTGATATTCATTCTAAGGTAAGAAACATAACTTAAGGATGTTTGAGAAAAATATTTTAAAAAACAGTATTTGGACCTTCGCAAAGGAAACAACACGAGACCCCAGGAAATTATGTCATCTGGGGCACTAAAATTACATCTTTCACCAAACAGTTTGTAGGATAATTATATCAAGAATGAGAGACAGGAGAGAGGCATGTAGAATGTATGGGAGAAGGAAAAAAATTACACAAATGTAAACTCAAAATGAACTGGGAAGCTTTAGCGTAAACAATACAATATTAGCAAAAATGGACCTTATAGAATATAGTTGTGAACATGTAAAATGAATTGAACTGTTTAACGTACATAATGCTAACACTTGCTACTATGTTTCTTAAACAGTCTTTATGTTATCATGTTCCTAGATACAAAAATGCAAATAATTCAGTCTGCAGAGGTATAGGAACAGTTTAAATCCCTGTTCTCATCGTACATACTTGTGCATGCTTTGCCAACTAAACAACTTTGACACATCAAATGGGAAGCAGCCATGTAGAAGCTGATATACCGTCACATCTGGCTGAGTCTTGTAGTCACCAAGTTGTGATGAGACAGCCATATTCAAGAGAGGTAAATGACTTTGAGCTGCCTGAAGGGAATCACTGCTGACAGGAAATTCCTCTGGAACTTTCTTCTCGATGACATCCTTTAGCTTCTTGTTCCCATATATAGCTGTTGCCAAAACCACAAGTGGATGTTCTTGGAGGTAATTATCAACACTCCCTTTACTCAAAAACTCAGTAGCACCAATCACTGCTTGGTACACAATGGACTCATCAGACAAATTACCACCCAGCTGTTTCAAAATAAGCCATAACCTAAACCAGTCATTTTCATCTTGGTTGTTCAGTGACAAATGAGACAAGGATTCAATCCTATGACTTGAGAAATCAGAGTTTTGGAAACAAGGAAAAACTACATTAAACAGCTTGTGCTTAATGCAGAATTTTATAAACAAATCTTCAAAGTCACAATATGAAATGTTAGCCGATGGCTGATTCAAAATTTGTTCCATATCATTAACAGATTTTGTTCTGCAAAATCTAGTGATAATACTGCATGGATGTGCTTTCTCACTGCTACTGAAGACTCCAAACCTGTAAAATAGGAATTATTAGTCCATACGCAATTTCAGAATGTAATTTAATATCTAGAGGTTTAAATGTTTAACAAACAGAGACAGTTACATAATGAAAATCTTCAACGTGTGTATGGTTAGTCTAATATTTGAATGGTCTTTAACCTTTAAATGACCAAGTTGGTATTTAAAATTCAGCATACAGATTATGAAAAATGTGAATATTATTTGTACAGAAAAGATAAAATTATAAAATAAAGGTCATTTTGTGGATAATAAGAGATTATGCAGCATGTCTGAAAAATGGAGTATATTTCCTTGTTGCCTAAATATATACAATGAATTTTTATGGGTCTTTTTTATATTAGTTCACATATGTGAATGCAGATTATTAAAAGGTGAAATTAAAAATGAGACTGAACAGATATATAGCATGCATCAATAGAATAAATACACAATAAATGTTGTTTTGTAATCATAAGGTAATCATGAAGATGGTAATGAATAATACTGAATACTCAAAAACACAGTGGGACTGGGCATTCCTCAAATTAACCAAGCTTTGAGGCTATCAAGAATAAGGACCTTGGAAGGTATACAAATCCTTCACATGCTTAACACTGTGTTGTATAAGACAACAAGATCCATATATTACTAATTACACAATTTAGTGAAAAATTTCTGAATATAATTTTAGACAAACTGGTTCTAACTGCATTTAATATGCCAGACACAATGTCAAAGATTCACACTGTCACTATTCTTGTAATTGACCTCACACAGAAAATTTATATAATATTTCTGTTACTACTTTACATTCTAAAACTCAAGGCCTCTGTGGAGTAAATATTTTTTAAAAGGTAATAATCAGCGCTGAGTTTTACACCATATGTGAAGTACTAGTGAGCAACTTTTTCATTCCCACACACACTCCCACACTGCAACCTAACTCAGAATTCATAGCACAGGAAATTTTTCGAACCAGATAGACTTAATTTATTTATGACTGCCTTGTTGAGATTTTTTTTTTGAGGATAACTACTTCATAATCTATGATAATAAGAAACTTTTCACATGCATTCACAAATTATCTTAACAAACACTATATATTCTTCAAAACTCTGTTGCCAAACAAAATTTTGCTATCTTACATTAAGCTTTACTGGCCACAATGCACTACTGCAGCAGTGCATGCACATGACACAGCAGGCCAAGTATTGTTTTTCATCAATAACACTGCCCACCCCAGTTAAAATCCAATTATCAATCTTGAAATATAAGCAGATTTAAACTTCTGTATACATGGATGAGAAAGTTCAAGAGGTGGTACAGCAACTTCCAAACATATATTAGCATGGCTGCCATACTGCCTTTTCAATGGTACTGAATTAAAGGCACAAGAATAAGACACTGCCTTGGGTGATACAACATTTATTGTAAGTTTCATGCAAATACACTAATCCAAATATTATTTGGAGAAAATAAATATATGGAAACCTGAATATGAATTCATAAGCCACCCTTCTCTTATAAAATCATGAAAACAGATTCCAATGAGGGTAAAAGAGGATTCTTACCTACTTAAGTGATCTAACACAATTTCTTTGGTTCTTGTCATACAACACACATCACAAATACTGTCAATCATAGACTGTGTTATATCCCAAAGTAAAAACAATCTTTGTATCTGAATTTCTTCAGCAACTTCTGCATCAGGTTTCTTGTTGGTGCAAGTCTGACCACTGCTTCTGGTAACTATGTCTGTGGATTCTTCAAATTTGCTGTAGTAAGCACTGATCCAAGTTATTAGCATATCTTCTCTGTTATTAAATAGTAAATATTTCCAAGCCACATCTGGTTCAATACGTGTTTTCAGCCTCTCATCTGTTAAACAAGGAAAATGAACCATTTGTGAACATCTTACGAAAAACACCTCAGAAAACTCTCAGCGATCTAGATAGTTCTCCCAAAGAACTTAATTAAAAATGGATTTGGGCAGTGAATATTCATGTCTTCTGTGATATAAACCCATCATGAGTAGGACATGGCATATTCCAGAAGCTTGCATCTAAATCAACACCACTGTTAGTACCTCTAATATCTGATTTTGTCAGTGTTTGGCATAGGGTCTTTAAAACCTGTCATAAATGTAAGCATCCTAATTCACACAAGTACTGGTAGTAAATTATATACAATGAATTACCAAACATGCAGTCAACAATACTATTTCATACACAGAAAGTTTTAGTTTCAAATTTCAGCCCATAGACCAAGTTTCCTAAAGCTTTTCAAGGTTTCCCTCAGTCCCTCCACTGAAATTCCAGAATAATATCTCAAATCACAAGTTATGTATGCCATTCACAATATTCCTTCCTTTTTTCTGCCAACTGACAACAGAACAGAGCATCCACTAAACATTATAATAAGGAAGAAGTTGCAGTGACTGATTTCAATTCAGTTATGCCATTATGTTTATGTTGAAAGATGTATTACACAGATGGACTTCCAATTTAAATGTAAACTGAAACTTCAGAATTACTAACCAACCGCAAAATATTAAGCCTTTAGAACAACAATGCAACAAATACTAGTTGTCACAACGAAAACTGAGACACTCTGATGTCATGGTATCACAGTGACCTTGTTTCTGTCACTTGCTGCCCCTGACATGAAGCAACAAGGAGAATAAGAGAAGTAAGCACACCATAAATGAGAAGTAAATTAAATGACATAGAGGCATAGCTCTATTCATTTTTAACCCCACCACCAGATGGCAGTCACTGGTCAGCCTCACGCCCCAGTCATTTTAACCCAGGGAGAGAACCCCTGACACCTATTGAATAGGGGGCTCAGTGGGCCCCAGAGCCACTCTGGACATTTAGGTGAAATTACTTATCTCTTGTCCCTGGCAGGAATTACAGCTTGGATGGCCCAGCCCAAAGCGTGTTACTATACTGACCATGCTATCCCAGCAATGCTAATAAATCAAGTCATGTAAAAATGAAACTGCATGACTGTTAGTACCAACAAGACCACTTTCTCAGTCTCTTTCAGTGGTAAAACAAGAACAAAATGTAAAATTTCTGAATAAACAGTCCAGCAGTGAGTAGACTCATACTCCTGACCTTATATATAAGAAACACTGACATGCATAAGCTACTTAAAACAGTTACTAATTCCAAGAAAACATCAGAGCTCTTGAACATGTTTCACATCCCTCCAGTCTAGTGGTCAGGCAGCATATCATTAGCAAGACAGGAACATTTGCCACTACCCTGAACTCTTCTATATTCTTGTTTGGAAATTCCACAGCAAATAAACAAATGTAGGCTCTGCTTTGAACAATTACCAGAATAAAGGAATTAAACATATTTCCTGCATGACAATGAACTAGAACACAATACAAAATTTACATATAATGATAAATAACCAGAATTATGGCTGTTAAGTTCCCACATTTAAGAGTGTCTAAATTTTGTCTTGACACCTAACCTCACAACCATATACACTCACATTTCATATTACAGACGTGTTCAGTCTCAGTCTTGGGCCAAAAACCAATTATCGTGCCTGTTTCCATAGTTTCATATGGTCTCACCAAGCCAATATCGGTACACTACTTCAAATAGGTCATGGTCACTTCCTTCCACATCCTACAGAATTCAATCTTCAGAATTACTGTATAACTTAATGCAATTTATGCTATGTAACTTATGCAGCTGAGAAAGAACTGTTACAATGAATAAAAATAAGCAAACACCAACTTTTTCAGTTCAATGATTTAACTTACCTAAGGTGTTGAAGTAGAGTTCCACTAATACCATACATCTCCATTCTCTGGTTTGCTGTGTAATTGTGTTAATAGATAATTTATCTGAGTCCTCAGACATTTCTGGCATATCACATGGTTCAACATGCCTCTGATATGAAGGTGCAACTCTTACAGGAAAACTGTAAGAAAAATAATAATTCTATGAAGCATTTCAGACACCTGCAGAAACTAGTCTTCTGGGGTGTTATGTTGTGTCACTAGGCTGGACTGCTTCACCCTGAAGATGAAGGTATTATCATCCTTCAACATGCTGTAAAACATTTATCCAGCAATACACCATAACATCCAAGGAGACTTGAATCATCAGCAACACTGCTGGGAGAAACTAAAATCTCATACACTTGACACATGACACCTATTATGCACTGTATGTTTCAAATCACATGGTGAGGCTATGAGGATAAATTTATAATCATACAAATTAATTACACTGGTTTGGGAATGCACAAAGAACAGAAGAAAATAGAATTCCAATAAAAGTATTATATATTAATTTGGAAACAGTGATGCTGAGAGGCAGACGAAAAAATAGATGGCAAGATGAAGTGAGGGAGGGTGGAAGACTAGATGGTGGAAAAGGGTGGAAGGAAAGGGTATATAACAGAGAGGGATGGAAGAAACTCCTGAGAATGGCAAGGAATAGTCACATTCTGCACATGCCAATGGAATGAATGAATACAAATTAATAATCCATTTCTGTGCATAATTTGCACTAATAAAAAACTCCAAATATGTGAAACTTGCACGATACAACCTGAATGTGTCACACTTTACACATGTTTCTGTGGACATGTACATCACATTTCATACATAATTAGTGTTATTTATGCTGGGAAAATACAAAAAGCAACGACAGCGTGGTCTCTTAGAGGAATGCTGTTCATACCAAGTTTCATGAAAATTTGTCAACAGACTCAAAATTACTATAATGAGAATGACACATAGAAAAACATGCAGATAAGAAAAGCAAGCTAATAATGTTCTTACAAGCACAGTTGTGAATAAAAGCATAGTTTGGTCAATAAATATCGTTTTAGATTGGAAGACACATCACTCAGATTTTCATGACCTCAGACACTATTACTTCTAACAGTAACATTTGAAAACTACAATTAGTAACTACCATTCAGCATTACTGCCCATTGCCATCAAATGACAAGCAAACCATACTGAAGCATGCATTAGTACACTTACATAATTTTGACAAGAATATTTATTCTTACAGTTCTTTATACACTTAGTATCACTGTCTGTCCCTTTGTGGTTACATAAATTTTCTGCATGAGGATGTCATTCTGCCACAAATTATATCATTGTTCCCATCTTCACTCCTACAAGTCGCACTGCAGTGGTTATGTTCGGGGAGTTGCCTTTTTGTTGTGCATTTTATTCATGAAGTAAAATGTCCAGCAATAAAATTTTTAGCTGGTCTCTTCTCATCCTCCTGACTCACCCAACTTTCCTACCTCTGACTTTAGTTTGTTATCAAAGATGAGTCATCCATAGACACCTAACCAAGAACTGTAATGAAGTAAACACACCACAAAAGAAGGGCCCCAGAACATTTCACAATTTCATATGAATACAGGAAATGTGAAAATTGCATTGAAAAGTGAACAGGATTTGTAAGCTTTGATTTCAGCAGTGAATTATGAACAGTACAAAGGACCAACCTTCAAAATGATGGAATGAGTACGATGTTGGAACAGGCTTGAATGCATCCACCACAAAGTGGAAAAGATGATAAAGGAACTTATGTTCCTAATGCACTCCACAAACAGTAAGTGAGTGATCCCGTTACAGGCCCGGTGTGGCCCAGAGGGTGGGTAGAGGTATAGCTCTAAACTCCACAAACAGTAGCGAATAAAATTTGGTAGACTGTAATTATCCAGGAAATTTAGAGAATGATATGAAGCATGAAAAATCTAACAACACAGATAATTTAAAATTATTTTCAACTCACATATACCAAAAACCAGTGACAAAATACCACTGTTACTGGTTGCATGTACAACTGCAGAATACAGTGCTATGAAAGGAACAGAAAAGTTCCAGGCTTTACCCATCATTCTAATCATCCCCAAACAGTATATTACACAATGGGTGTTTTAACACACTGGCAAAAATGTAGTAAAACATGACTCACAAAGAAATGAAAGCCTGATTCATAAATACGACAGCATACAACAACATGCAGTTGCAGAAACCTTCAATGAACTAAACATGTACAGAAAATTATAAGAGGAAAATTGTGAATAATAATAATAATAATAATAATAATAATAATGCCATAACAAATACAAATCTACATACCTTATACAATGCTGCAGACAACTCTACTTCCTCAGAAGCTCATCTGGCACAGCGTTTGAAATAAATCAGTTATTACGTAAATTCCTCACCTGATGTTATGAACAGATTTAGACTGAAGTATTGTTTCTATTAATTTCAACATGTCCCAAGCTTGTAATTCATCTGGACAAAGGAGATTTTTCTCAGAAAGGTACACAGCCAAATTATCACGCAATTCCTTATCATACGATTTCAAACAGATATCTCTTAGTTCTTCATATGGTTCACAGCCCTGAAGACAAAAAGCTATATTAATTTCATTACATATCCAACAAACTATACATTATATAGTCCGAGTTACTAACAGCATCATTACATAAACCATAAAGGAATAAATTAACAAACCATCAGAATTCTGTAAGTAAGTCCTTTCAGGTGATAGGCCATATAAATGCAAAATAATAGTGTGACACTCTGAGCAATGTCCATATCCTTCACTGGGCAGTCATGCCTCTGAAGCATCAAAATTCTATTTCATATCAACACAGCTAATCAATTAAGAGTTCGCTTCATTGTCACAATAAAAACTTAAATTAATGGCATCCTAACCCAGCCTGCACAGTCAGTGGCCACAGGGGATTCCACAAAGCCAGGACCCCTGCAGCCAAGTTATTCAAACCATTCCAAATCATGCTGCCACAATTATGTATATTTATATGTGGAATTGTTTTTATCACTTCAGTTGTTTAAGGTTCACAGACCAGGCAACATATTTTGCAAGAACAAACTAGCAAATAATCCAACCAAAAAAACTGCTTGAAGACAGTAAGCAAAATGATAATGAAGTTACAGAAGGGTCAATGCAGAGAAGGGCATGGACAGAATGTTCCTTCATAGTACTCAGCAGTTACAAAAGTGGGGAGCTTGTGTCTTGTCTGTAAGATTAAGGTAACAAGAATTTGCACGTATAGCATCACAGAAAACAAACCCCCCCCCCCAAAAAATCATTCCTTGAAGTGTACCAAAATTTCTATTATGAAATAAAACATGCGGTTTGTACTTGCAGAGTGGCTCAGCAGTGTAAATGCAAATGATGACATTCAAAAAATATGCATGTAGGCCAACAAAACGTAAATGTAAATTAGCACAAGCATATGAAGAAAGGAAGAAATGAAGGGACTGAACAGGCAACCATTGTTTAAATGATGAGGTGACTAATCCCAAAATTAATTACTAGAGAGTACCTGATAATTAAATTAATAGTTGTGTTTAAAACTTAAGTAATGCACACTGCTGACCAATGGTTCCAAATTTTTTGTTGTTCCATGAACCCATTTCTTTAAGATCTGAATAAGAAAACTTCCATTTAATATTCTATATATTTTTAATGACTCCCAACATGTCTCTTTCTCCATCTCTGAACATACATACACATCAGACATTCCACAAATCCAGAATTTAGTTGTGTATATAATCACAATAGGATGTGTGCAAGAAATCACAAAAAATAACAAACACACAAAATAAATACAACACAAAAATAGTACAAGCTATGTGAGCTGACTCATCTCCCCCATCCCCTCCTTAACCCAAGCAATGCTCCACAAATTAATTTCCTTCTGGAAAAAAGAAATATTAAATGGACAACAAAATGATAGGCTAATACTTTCATTCAACAGCCAGAATGTCACTATAAACACCACTCTTTCAAATAATAATGATACATAAAACAGAAATATTACACAGTTTTTCATACTGAACTCCCTGCAACATTTCACCCTCATACACCACCCCCTCT
>Ga0123354_10003196_pt1 | contig 22435 bp, 12 predicted proteins | sample TergutLab28metaG_2_FD_97872 | JGI IMG/M metagenome (GOLD analysis project Ga0123354, IMG submission 97872) | Labiotermes labralis P4 segment gut microbial communities from Petit-Saut dam, French Guiana - Lab288 P4 | ecosystem: Host-associated > Arthropoda: Insects > Digestive system > Gut ... | reverse complement strand
GTTTTTTAAAAAGATTGTTTTTTTGTTAAAAAAATTTTTCATTTTTTTTATTTTTAATTTAAAAAAAATAATAAAAAAAATCAAAAAAAAAAAAAAAAAAAAAAAAAAAAAAAGAATAACATTTTTCCTGTCCAGAGCATGAAGGCTGCCGCAGAGGTATAGCTCCACTCATTCATAACCTCGACAATGGATGAATGTAAGTGGTCAACTTCACCCACCGGCCGCCTTACCCCTGGAAAGTGCCCGGTTTGGAGGTTTCGGCATATAGAAAAATCCTCTTTTTCCCTGCCGGGATTCGAACCCCGGATCGTCGAGCCCGTCACATAGTGACCATACCGACTACGATATCCCGACCCCAACATGTATTAAAACGTCCGTTACATGTAACAGACAACCTGCAACAAATTAATTTCGTAACTCGGTCCCTATTACAATATGCAGATTATTGTTAAAGACAATACTGATGGTGAATCATACGTAGTATGAAATGGAATTTCTTGTTACACATTTTCCACACAAACACAACATTAAACGGATTTCACGAATTTAATATGAGGCGTGCCCGTAACGCCTCACCACACCACTCCCACCTACGAAACGTACAAATTGTCAGCAATAGCTGATACACAGCAGCTGACACCGTGTCACGTAAGTGCACACATTGTTTCACAGATCATGCACAATAGTCAACGAGTAGTCACGCCGGACAATCCGCAGGCGCGCGATAATTGAATTTGTTATATTTCTCCTTGCGCAGTGCAACGCATAGTGGTTCTGTTGCATAATAACTCCAACCCATATATTTTACTTTGAAAGTGCTTCTTTTATGGGCCATTTGTTTAAACCAAACCCGTGTGCTTGGCTGTTTGGACACAATATCCTATTCACACAGTATGCGATTCAAGTAAAAAAGCAGAATCTGAATTTATGAATGCAGGAAATTACGTAAATAAATATCAGGTTTTAAATAAGAGTTAAAATCCGGGTTACAGAGCTTTGTAGGAAACACGGATTTTTTTTCGTACATTTGTACCTCCTTCAGAAATAGAAGCTGAGGGTGTGTCAGAGAGGTTTAACAAGAGCTCCTACATTTAGAACATGGAATAAACTAAAGAACACTAGACGTATCACATAAATGTACTCGTACTTACGTCCTCACGTAAAAGTCTCTCTTTTGTCCGACTTCAATGAAAATTTGTATATGTCAATAAATTGAACTCAGGAGCCCACTCCAGCCTCCTATATAATGAATACCGGGGCTCTTTCCCGGGGGGGGGGAAGCGGATGAAGCGTGAGGGTGACCAACCACCTACGTCTAGTTCCCTAGATCCGAGTTTAATAATGAGTGGATCTATAGCCCTATTCCTCCTACATGCCTTTACAGCGTGGAGGGGAATAAATTTACGCTTTACTTTTATTGCCTGGTGGTAGGCATGCATTTACATGTGGACAGACAAACACGCCAACAAATGGTCAATCGTTGTTCCACCGTAGCTGTCTTTATGGAACAAAAATAATTCTGTAACAGGTGAAAAACACTTCTAGAAGAACAAAATTTTAACTAAAGGAACGTGAATAGTTCATTTTTCGCGTCTTTTCTTAGTTTTGTCAATTTGTGAAACACAAGATGGCAGCAAATATTCAGCCTGAATGAACGTGCCAAGATCCAGTGTACTCGATTTCACCGCCTGGAAAGCTTTCCCTGTACCATTTGGCAGATGCACAAACAGAGGGGCATTAAGGTATCTAACAAACCGCATTACTACTTCAAGTAGAACATTTCCATGACAAATGGCAGAGTTGCGCTAGCCGCTACACCCATTTGCCGTGAATATGGGTCCACACATTTTGGTGAAATTAGAGTTAATATTAGGCTTGTACTCAACATACATTAAAAGGGAGCTGAAAACATTTTCCTTTGTTTCACAGATATACGTTGTATCTTGCATGACCATTGTTCACTATGTGTTGAATTTTCTTACAAAATAAGAAAAATAACAGCATATAATAATGATAACAAGAAAAACAAAAACAACAGCAACATTACTAACACCAGCATCGCCGCCACCGCCAACACCACCACAGGCACCACCAACATTAATGGTGAAATTAAAAAGAATCACTAGGATGACCTTATGTCAAACCTAGCTGTCTATTCCAGATGTCCAGCTTTTGGAGCCAAAAGACTGCAAGGTACAGAATAATGTTGCTGTAGTATCGCACATAATGCAAAACTACGAATTGTGAGAAAGAAATAGAAAATTCCTGCAAATATGAATAAATGATGTCATATAATCTTACATGATAACATAATCTTGGAAAGGAAAGGAATATTTCTGAAAACAAACTTTACCATAGAATCATACATAGGTGCGATGCAGCAGCTGGAAGAATATCAGGTTTACTTGCAAGATTCTGTACCTGGTTCACATTCTGTAAAGAAACTGCAGGAAACATCAATTCAATATTATTAATAAAATCACTGTTGCATGGTTTCATATAAAGTCCATTATTTATTTTTTGAGCATACTGTAATATTTCCTCTTCATGCTGATTAATATAGATCTCTGTCATTAACAACTTTACCTTAAATATAACAGGTAAACTGTGTTCAATTATGTTTTACTCCAATATTACAAAAACCAATGTGTGGTTACTCTAGTACATCATTTCTCTATGTTCCAGTTGGCTGCACTTTGTATCTTCTATTCTAGGAAGAAGGTGAACTCTCTTTCCATTTACCCTTGAGCTATGTTACCTGTTTGATAATAGCGCCTTTAAAAGAAGTGCCAGTACTGGGGCACTGTCCTGAGCTGCCCTGATTTGTCTGAAATCCTAATTACGTTATCCAACACAAAATAATCAGAAGTATAAAGGAGACTAATATTTTACTGTCAAAATAAGTAACTTTATTATTTTGCAGTAAAATTTAACATATTAGGCATGTTCAATATGAGGTCTCCATATTGAAATATATTTTGAGTCTTATGTACATTTGAAATGTATTCAAATATGGTCTGTTTATTCTGAGTCTATTTAATTCGATTGTTAACAGTTCAGATTATACAACATTGATAATAAGGTGAGTAGTGAACTTGAAAGAATGTGGAAGGCATTGTCAGCAGGAAGAATAACCGGGATGACGTAGTTGGGGTATTTATATGGGAAAAGGTTTGATTAGAAAATAGCCTGAACCAATCAGAAGGAGGGGGGATGGGGAGGGGGCATGTCCAAGTAGAGCAACAGGCTATGGAGGGCAAAGACCCCAAGTGGAGGCCAATAGTAAGTATGTGAAGGAGAAACGGCGCTGTGTTGGAGCGAGGAAGCCTGGTATTGGCAACCAGGCTTATTAGGCCATTCACCCTCATGTTTTCTAGATCCTTGGTTTTCAAGAACATATGATCCAAGGTTCTGTATATTTTGCATACCAGTGCCGGTCAGTGGGCTGGGCATGTGGCGCATATGGGTGAGGAGAGTGGGTGTATAGGGTCTTGCTGGGGAAACCGGAGGGAAGGAGACCACTGGGGAGACCTAGGCGTAGATGGGTGGATAATATTAGGATGGATCTCCAGGAGGTGGGATGTGGGTATATGGATTGGATTGGACTGGCCCAGGATCGAGACAGATGGCGGATGCTTGTGAGTGAGATAATGAACCTTCAGGTTCCGTGAAATGCGGGGAATTTCTTGACTAGCTGCAAACCAGTTAACTTCTCAAGAAGGACTCTGCACTATGGAGTAAGTAAGTGCCGGTCAGTGACAAACAGTGTGCCCACTATCTTCTTTTTCGTCCCCACACAGTCTGCAATCCTGCCACTGTGTGAGTCTGAGTTTAAATATATTGGCTCTGAGGGTCATGTGGCCTTTTAACATCCCACAGCCACTTTAAGCTTCTGTCTACTCATTGCCTGAAGCTCCTTTTTTCTACTTGGCAGAGGTTCACTCATCAGGGTGCGGGAATGGCAACAACCTTCACAGGTCTTCCACCTGTTCAGGTGCTCCTGTCTCAAATGACTCCAGATAAATTCTTTGCCCACAAAAAAGGGGATGCCAACAGTTTGGTCAGAAGGGACTCCATTAGTCCCTTCCTAGGTCAATTTATCAGGTTCTTCATTTCCCAGTGTTCCATAATGCCCAGGTATCCATGCTAAAGTGACTTTAATAGATCCACTTAGCTTTTCTAACACTTGCATACTTTCCCATACCAGAGCTGATTCAGTGGTGATATTTGCAATTGCTGCTATTACTGCCCTGCTCTCGAGCAGATATGTATTCTCTTTCTCATTATGTTCATAAACAAGAGGTGCCATGTGCATATCAGGATGCCATCACTTCAGCTTGAAACACTCTAGAGATGCTGCCTATAGGAATACTCTCCCTACAGTTGTCCCTTGGTCCATAAACACTGGCATTAAAGTGGTTGTAATTCCTGACCCATTGGCATACAAAAGATCAATGTTAAGGTCGTGATTTTACCTAGCATACACCTTTCTTCTCTAGTCAATATCAACACTCTAAATTGTTTTACCAACTGATATTTTTTAAGGGTTCTATCCTGTTTTAAAGTGAAAGGATATTTATGGAGGAACTCAGGTGTCATATGTCCTAACCTTGTATTCCGCAATTCTCCCTGATATTTCAGTCTGTGTGCAGTGAGTCTAGCAGCTCCAATGACAGCCAGGTCCATTGGAGTTAAACAGAGGGTTACTTTCAGCGCCTCTGTGGTTGTTGTTGTAATAGACTGTGCAACAGCCCTCAGTTAGGCTTTGCAGTAGGCTCCTTGCTTCCACCCTACTCACCATGGGCCACCAGACCATTGATGCATACAGTATTTGTGGCACCAAGATTATCTTGTATATCCATATGGCTATTTCGAGGTTAATTCCTGAAGTTTTACCCATGGCTCTTTTCACACCCACATTTAGCAGTATAATTTCTTTCTTCTGTTTGTGAGGAATTGCTTCCAATTTAGTTTAGGATCTAGGAAGACTCCTCAATATTCCACCGAACTGGTGAAGGCAATTTGCCTTCCCCAAGCCTTCTCCAAGGCTCTATTGGTTGAGATTTATATTTCCTGGTGAAGACCAAAACATTAGTCTCTAACGGATGCACTGTTAGACTTTTTAGTCTCACAACAACTCTGTACTGTATTCAGGGTGTTAGTCATATGATGCCTGAGAGTGTAAAGGAAGTTCTCCCTAACAAATATGGCTATGTCATACACGTAGCCATAAACCAGACAACCTTCATTTCGTAGATCCTCTAGGAGGTTGTTTACCACGAGGCACCACAAAAGTGGAGACAAAATCGCCCGCTGTGGACAGCCTTTATCAGGTTTGCCTTTTATGGTTGTAAAACCAGCATTAAAAACTTGACACTTTAAAATACACTCTCAAATTACTAATATTTTAAGAATCCCATGTGTTAAATTTCTTATAATTTAATTATATAACATATTACATTAAAAAAGCTGAATAAAATCGCATGTATGAAAGAATAACACTGACTGATGCATAAGCAACTTAGTCATATGCATTCATGATATACATTTTCTCATCCCAAACATAAGAAATATTATAAAATCTGTTATGTTTATGCCATGAGTTGGCATGGAGTTATGTAGGCGGGATGGGAGTACAATTCTACACATGCACACTACACACTTACTGAACACTAGACATGTTTTACAGATATCATTGTGTTTGATTTCATTCCCCTGTTTTGCATGCAACCAGACTCATGTTTTTGGAATAAGCATAGTTTAAAATGTTTTCAGTCCTGCCTACCGAGGTCTGATGATTTCTCATGGCTGGCATACAATATATTTTATAAAATCTCTTCATCTGTCAAGCTACATATATTTTTTTGGTAAAGTTTTATTACTCACTCCTATGAGTGTTTAATTCCATTTGTAAGGCCACAAAGCAATTTTGTCTCATTCTGAGCTCTATCTGAAGATGTAAAACTTCTTCCTAATAAGTCACTGCTAGCTCTTTGTCTGTTTCCAATGTTTGAAGAATATAGTGATATCAGAACAATGAGGCCCAGCACTGCCGAGCCACCACACACATATGCTATTATATCACGATAGTAATGTGGACAGGAGTTGCTGGTAGCACACTTACTGTAAAGAGAAGCAGAAAAAATATGACATTTGTAATTGCATGATAGTGACATTATTTTGCAGTTGCAGAATGTTATTTACATCACTAGGACCAGATATCAGATACTAAGTTCAACAATAGCAACTTACAGATCTTCTATAATCATTACGGCTACTCCATTGAGTACCTTGTCAGCAAATGTAACAGCACTGTAGATAAAGGCACCATTTTCTGTATGGGAACCAATTAAATCAGCTGTAATGCAAAGACTTGTTACCATAGTCATAGAACTTCCTGCACCTGTAAAATAACACCAAAATAACAGCAGTTTTTATTATGACATAATTCTTGTAACACAAATAAAAATTATTAATATGGTAATATTTGTTTGCAGGGCCATGATCTACCATATTATCAGATGGATTAGGCACTGATGGCAATTTCTTTTGTTTTTATTGATTCCTCTTAAAAAATTTCTTTTTAACAAAAAGTCTACAGTTACAAATTAAAAGTGCTGCCTCAAAATGGAGGCCAAGGCAAGCTAACATATTTTATATAGCTCTGTTAGCCCTTGCTTGACACATGACTGTCGATTTCAACATCTTTCAAAGGCTCTGGTATAATGAAAGAACTTCTATTTAAAAAACAGTCAACATAATTGTTCATGGTTTGCAACCTGTATGAGATGTCCTTAAGAGTGTAATTAAATTCCAGCAAAAGGACTTCATAATTACTACTAAATCAAGCAAACATACCAAGCAACACTGCCACTCCATAAATGGAAAACAGAATGTGCTGCGCCATTCCATATCGTATCCACACACATCCCGAAATACTGATCACTGCTCCACACAGATAACTGAGCTGCAAATGTAGATTGGAATATTTCATGGCTTAGACAAGGGACTTTTAACTTATGCAGAAAACAAAAAATAAGGTAGAGGCCTGTCATCACCACAGTCTTTTAATCAATTACTAAAAAGTTGCTATGGCATGTAACCTGATAGCTGGCTACTGGGCTTCACAGTGTACACATTTTGTATTACAGCCATCTTCATATTGACCACTGACTAAATCTCAAAATCCTGTAAAATGATGTAACATTTTTCAAAATATACTTCCAGGAACCAATAATCAGTACTACCTTACCTTGCTGCCATACAATTTATTAATGTATCTGATCCCAATTGATGCTATAAATGAGGACAGATAACACATGAATGGCACACTTGCTAGAAGCTCCTCTCCTTCATCTACACTCTCATTCAGGTAAAGTGGCATGTACACAAGACTTATTGTGAGAAACAGTCGACTGGTCACATAAAGCACTGCCACTTGAAACAGTGCTGGAGACTGGAGATAATTACAAAGTCTGCTCATAATCGGTGGTTCTTGTTCAATTATTAGTGACTGAATGTTATGCGTGTTCAATTTACGCAGTCCAAAGTGGAACAGGCTGTTGGTGGTTATTCCTACAGCCATTCCAATTAGCACAACATCCTGTAAAACATACACAATTATGAGTTGTAAATATTTATACTGTCCTATAGGAACATATCCTAAAAGTGAAAGAGGCAACTGGTGGTTATTCCTACAGCCATTCCAATTAGTATAACATCCTGCACAACATATACAATGATGAGTTACAATCATGTACATTGTCCTATGTGAACATATCACAGAATGCAAGTTGAGCATGAACAGGCATTTGACTTCATGCAGTAAGTTAGAAGTTTATTCCTTATGTTCTTCCCAGACAGAAAAGTCACATAAATATCAAACTGATTCTTCTAGGTTACAAGGTTATAGCATTTAAAGTCCAAGAATGAATTACTGTACCCATAACTAAGTTGCTGTCAAAATCAATTCCCTGTGTTTTACATTTCAGTAGAAAACAAATGTCTGAAGTGGCCACAACCCAGATACTTTGACTTTGTGGCCTACTGAAAGTGCAGTACTGTCAAGAGCTGAAAGCCATTCATATATCTTGCAACTTTTCTTCCATTTTACACACAGCAGGATAACAAGTGAGAATGTGTATGACATGCTAGGCTGGATGCTTCAAATATTTAAAGTAAAAGGAAGAGTGAAATGTAAAAATTGTATAAGGGAAACAACTTAGTTCTGTGAAAACCATTCAAGATATTTCAACACCAACAGGTTCTTACCTGATGACAATGAAACTCATTTTCTCATGACACATCTAATGTAATGATATGAGAAATAAATCCCTGCAGTTGATATTAGTCATGTGACATTCTCCATGAAATGTTCTTAATTTCCTCAGAAGACACCACATAAATTCAAATGATTTTGGTGTAATTCAGTGCAAATACATGAAATATTATCCTGCAAGGTTTCAGATTCAGGCTCCAGTGAACCTCATGATCAATGCAGTTATGTAAATCCGTTCTCATAACACTATGTCTGGGTGTCATGATTCCCAATGTGACTTCTGAGTTTGAAAGTCTTGGAAGAACATAGATCAACAAAAAAACATAAGTTAGAAACGTTAGACAAAATGTTATAGATATATACAGTGATGCGACCATACCAGGTACCTGTACAAATTTAGAATAGCAAAGAAGATGCAAGGCAAGTAAAAATAAAGTAGAAAATACAACTTAAAGACTAAAAATTCTGTGATTTATGGCCAAACTTAAACATGCTGGTGCCATAAGCTTTGTTAGGTTCCAGAGGTAAAATAAGAAAGTGTTCCGATTAAATCATTGTAAACTGCAGGTGACATATACAAAAAGAAAAACTAATAACTTACAAATCAATTCTATCAAGACATAGAAGTACCCACTTTGTGATAAATCTGTTTTCTCAAAAATAACCAAATGCTGCTAAAGTAAAAGAGGCGCAATAATGGCTGCAAGAACTCTTGTTTGTTTTTCTACTTGTTTACCTGGATTTGAAGGCAATGTTAATTGATATTTTACTTTAAAAAAAAAATAGGAACAGACCCAAAAAATTCAATAGGGATCATTATTGAAAGTTACAAGGTAACAGATTCCATTTTTAATAACTAACTGATCATCAAGTCTTTTTTTAAACTTCGGAGTTCATATAACAAAAAATAAAATGGTAATAAATTGTGAGTATATAATGATCTGGAAGGAGGTGCTTGCAACGTAAATCATTATTGTATTTGACTAGACAGACTTACAAATGCCATAAAAAATTATGGTCAGTACACCTAATAACTGGGCTATATTAAAACTGTGTGCACATCTACTGCAGTGTCATGGGGAAAGTGGTGGAAAGAACCAGCAAAGTGGTGAAATCCAAAAGTGGAATGATAATGGGGTGATGTTTACACTAGAATATGATGACAAAGGTGGATAAACAAAAAGTGTGCATTAATTGTTGATAATACTATAATTATAGTTGCTACTGCTGTAATTACTGCAATTGTTTTTAAATGTTACAAGAGCACTCTAGATAAGTTCTAAGTTTGAATTAGTGTTACGAGCATAAAAGTATGACAAATTATACATATAAATGAAGCAAAGTAGCAGTTGACATACCCTAAATTTAAATTCATCATCAGGCCCAACCTTATCTAATCCATTTCCTTTTGTAGCATGAAATACACACCAAGTTATAACATACACAGCTACACCAGAGCAGACTGACGCAGTGTACCTGAGAAAATTTGCAACATTTGAATTAATGATGTATTATAGAAGCAGATTCTAACTTACACATAGCATCTGGTTGAATATATAATGCTCAGATCTGCATAACGGCAGTGAAAGAAATATTTGCAGAAAGATGTCATCATTTACAATGAACTAGCATATAGAATACTGAAAAACAATAACTTGAGCATTTTCAAAAGTGTATTTAACAAAAACTATATGCCATACAAAAATAACCAAAGGTCTGAAAAGAACTTTTAATGCGAATTTCACTCCAAGTGTATCAGTCTATGTAGTAAGGTTAGCTAGAAAAATAAATCAATAACAATACGAACATTTGACTCAATTTTTAGAGATGAAATAATAAAAATGCTTAAATAAATATGAAATACCAAGTAAATTAATTAAACTAATAGTAAGGACATTACAAGATGCAAAAGCTAACATCAAAGTAAACCAAAACGACACAGAAAAGTTTGAAACATCGACGGGAGTGAAACAAGATGACCCATTATCAGCAACTCTATTTAGTATAGTTATTGATGATATTTTAAAGCAGCTAGAATTGAGAAGTAACATATCAACACGTTTAAAACAATGCTCAGCCTATGCTGATGATATATTAATCACTTCCTGAACTAAACAAACAATGATAGACACCTTTAAAAAACTGAAAATCATTTCACTACAATTTGGTCTAATAGTAAATGAGAACAAAACAAAGTACATGATGTGTACAAGGTCAGAAACCCAACTAGATAAATTAATGGTGGACAACATGCACATCGATCAGGTTACATCACTCAGCTATCTTGGTACAGCTGTGAATGGGAATAACACTCTGGAAGAAGAAATTATAGAAAGAACTGCTAAAGATAACAAAACATTCTATGCAAATAACACTCTTTTTAAAAGTAACTTGGTGTCCAGGAAATCCAAATTAAAGTTATATTGGTCAGTAATTAGACCAATTGTAGTTTATGGCTGTGAAACATGGGTCCATAAAGAAAGTCTTATACAAAAACTCTCTGTGTTTGAGAGGAAAATATTTGGGCCAAATAAGGAAGCCAATGGTATTTGGAGAAATAAAACAAACAAGGATCTGGATGAACTAATTAAACACCAGAACATAATAAATTATGTTAAAGCCCAAAGACTGAGTTGGTTTGGACACATAAATAGAATGCCTAAAACTAGCATAGTAAAAAGAATACACAAATGGAAACCATTCACAGGAAAACCAGCAGGAAGGCCCAAGCCTCGATGGAAAGATGATGCCAGGAATGACCTGAAGAAGATGAAGCTTACGAAGTGGGCAGAACAAGTCCAGGATTGCCTTAAATGGAAGGATATTGTTGAGAAGCCAAGACTCTATCAGAGTTGTAGTGCCATAGAAGAAGAAGAACAATACGAACAGCATTGATATCTGTACATAACTTGCACTAGTAAAATATTTAGCCATTATACAATTTCTGAAACAGAACATCATAGATTTACACAAAAACTATACTCATCATTGTTAACATATAAAACCACTTCATACCAGATTTGTACATGAATTTATGATATGCAGCCTCACTAAATTCCACATACATAGTTTCGCTGTTGCTTAATTATAACCACCCAATAAAAAGCTAAATATCTGTGTGTATTCAAATGTTTTGTTTTCTCTCATGAGCAGAGCACATAGTTAACGATAAATAATGTTTCATGTGTTCTGTGACATGATGCAATTTAAAAGACTTCTGCTTTAAATTGGCATGATTGCCTGAGAACATTTTATCACTTAAGCATTGTAAAAGCTTCAGCACCTGCATAAAATAATTTTGGTCTGCAGGCTGCAAATGAACTGTAGGCTTACAGGGACTTAACCATTATAACCATTTAAAAGATGGCTATGAAGATAAACAGCTTCAGAACTAGGCAGATTTTGCTATACATAAATAAATATAAATCACAATTTAATCACCTATTGCCACACGTTCCATTCAACCTGATGATGACCACAGAGTGTCCACAGTACATGGCACATAACAACAGATACAATTAGCATGATGTTTCAACTCTCATAAATTATTTATACATATTTTTACGCACAGTAGTAACTAAAGAGCTTCGTATAATATCAGAAGAGGTCTGAGGTGTTTATGTTAACCACTTTAGCTCAGTTCACACAGTTCACATAAGAACTTTGCCACTGCTGGAACAGCTGGTGACCTCACACTTACGAAGCAAGATGGGTTTTCATTTTGCACTGGCAAAATGTGTGAACCAGGTGTCATTTATAAATGTGACCATGCTTGTAGGTTTGCAGGCTTTGGTTGAGGGTGGGCTTCTGGGTCATAACACTATGTAAGATAATGTTTTGATTCCAAATTTGGGATGAACAATCTGCCTCCATCTTCAGGGTATATCAATTAGGATCCTTTAGGTTTCTTCCCAAGGCAGAGGCAGACTATTTCTTCAAAATGCTGGAAGCTCCTGTTTATGTTTGTTTGAAAACTATGTTCTAGCCAGTGGGAGGGGATTCATACCAAATATATGAGCTGTGCTAACATCATGAACATGAATGCGCTACACCTACAACAGAACTCTACCTAATAGCTGTAAGCTCTGCTCTACCCTGTTGTGTTGGTGCCAGATCAGGAATAAGTGCTAGATGTGAGATCTGAACTATGGCCCATCCAGTCTGGAACACAATGATGAGGGCAGCATAGTACACAGCCATCAGCCAAGAAGTGGAGTTTGGTTTCACATTTGTACAACCAGGACATGGTGCAAAAAGCAGGGGGAAGGACAGCAGAACCAGCACTGAGCCTGCAATCAGCACAAGCAACAGCATAAATGTGTTTAACTGATAAGCAACTCAAGATATAGAGTTCAACGCTGCCCTGACACATATATTACAGTTGGTATCATTAGAACTAATTATTCCATTAGTGTATTTTCATTTATGAAAGCAGAGCATCATAGCAAATTTAAATTTCATCCCTTCTTTTTTAATTTGGTCCTTCTGCTAGATACTACTAAACCTTACATGCGAGAATGTAATAAAGTTGTGTGTATAAAATCTTAAATCATATTGCATAAAGAGCGTATATATATGCTCTGTATGCAGTATCAGATGGTGTGATAGGATTGGAATGCTGGGAATGTAGATGGCACAGAAATGATTTGAGAAAATTTCTTTGTAAATAGGCTAATCTGTCACAAAAAAACCACATTACTTCATGAAAAGTAGTCTCATTTCTCTTTGAAACTGCCAGTACTTCCAGTTTGTGCAAACTGGCACATATGATTCACAGTCAAATGATATCTGCTCTAAATACTGGCTGAGGCATCTTAGATTTTCTTCCAAGCACATCCCTTAACAATAGTACTCAGTGTTAAGACAATCATGATATTTTGGGGAGAATCTTTTTTTGATGTACTATGTAAGTATAAAGATGTGAAGCACCCTCAACAGAGAGACTAATGAGGTTTACAGTTTTACATAACAATAGTAGTAAAGAAAAAGTGAGTGGTATCATTATTGACCATAATGACACACAGATCTTAATAGTTTCTTTTGTATCTCCTCACTCTTTGAAGTGGGTTAAGGAGCTATGCCAAGCCTCACATTACCACTAGGCTTATATGGCTGTTCACCCTCATGTTTTCTAGATCCTTGAGTTTTAACAATGAACAAATCCAGGTTCTGTATAGTTTGCATGCCAGTGATTTACAATGATACACAATAAGCACAATACCTTCTTTCTTGTCCCTGCACAGTCAGAAATCCTGCTGCTGTGTGAGTCGGAGATTAAAGATATAGACTGTAAGGGTTGTGTAGCCTGTCAATAGTACCACAGCCACTTTAAACTTCAGGCTACTTATTGCCTGGAACTCTTCCACTCTACGTGTCAGAGGTTCAGTCATCAGCACCTTGGAATGGCAGTAACCATTACAGGCCTTTCACCTGTTCAGGTACTCCTGTCTCAAATTACTCCCGCTAACTCCTTTACCCACAACAAAGGGAATGACAGCGGCTCAACAGGAAGTTTGTTGGTCCATTCCTTGGCCAAATTATCTGCTTCTTCATTTCCCAGTATCCTGCGATGCCTGGATATCCACAATGAAGTGACTTTATTAGGTCCACTAGTTTTTCTAGTGTTTACATATACTCCCCTACTAAAGCTGATTCAGTGGTGGTTGTAGCAAGTGCTGCTATTGATGCTCTACTAGCAGAGCAGATGAGTATTCGTCTTTTCATCACATTCTAGGACAAAATGAGTTCTGCACACCTCATGATTGCCATCACTTCAGGTAGAAACGTTGTAGAGGGGCTACCCACACGAATTCTTTCCCCATGGTTATCCCCTGGGTTACAAAACAAGCCTCATTCTGATTGCTACTTCCACAGTCAAAAGTATGACAAAATGTTTTTGATTACAAAATTCAGAATGACAGCTTCTTCCATACAAAGTGAATAAAATGATTCCTTATGGAAAATATTTATTTATTACAAGAACATTTACTTCAGTTTCATGACTTATAGAACCTCTAACACATTTATCAACTGAACTTCTCACATATATAAACTCAATAATGATAAAACAAAAACTCAATTCTTACAAAGATACTGAAGCCATATAGTGACGTAATGTTTAATGTCAATTGTGGTTTATACTAGAAGGTTTAACCATCCCCCCAAAATTCCTTTATCTTGCATAAATGGATTTTTAACGTATTGAAAAGATTAATTCTTGTCACTATATTTTATTATTATTGCCTGATGATAAAAATAAACAAAACATACTTCAATTACATTAAATGTTTCTGACTTGAAGACAATTGTGTGACAAGTACCTACAGAACAAGTGTGTGTTCAGATTTGATTAAGGTACAGCAAAAGAACTCTGTTCATACTAGCCTGTAAAATTAAATGATTTAATTTGTTAGCTCATGTTGTGTCACTTCTTCTCTACAATCAACACAAACTACAATGCATTAGTTTTAATTTTACATTCCCAAATCTATTTTGTCTTGGATAATACAATATTTTTCATCCCAGTGCCTTATATTCCAGTGCATGCCATGGTATTGTCTTTTATTTTAGTGTTATGCATGCACTGTGGATGATTCTTTTAATAGTCTTGAATTTGATACATAAGAAGGTTAAACATTTAATTTAAATCTGAAATCATTGTCATCTGTAAAGTCTAATCAAGCTGTAGTAACTTCATGTAAGCTGCTTTCAGCAATTGGGTGTTGCTGTTCTTCAGCATTTCCATGAGTGCTGTTCACTAATTTTGGATAAGCAAGTGGCCAAGGATGTGTAGGCACACTTAAGAACCATAATTTAACCTAACCATATTTTTCAAGAGATATCTGTTGCAAAGAAAGAAGTAAATGGCCAGACCTTGCAACTATATTTTGAAGAGGTCTCCTTGTGATATTGTGCGTGATTACTTTTGTTTCTGATAACATTTTTGCCAAAATTTTACTTAATAGTGAGGGTTACTTTATCAAAAACTGAAGGGGTTCAAGCTGGACTGGACAAATATCACACACACCAGGAAAACAATAACTTCTGTCTCTCGTTATTAAGTAAAATTAACAGAAGGCCACACTACAGGGTATTCATAGATGGATGGATTAAACTAATATGGATTTTAGAGAATAGATAAAAATATTGTGAAATGAGTTTGGTCAGCTGCAAAAAGAGTAAAAATTTTTGAGTCTCATAATTGGCAGGAATTTCTTGAGTAACTGACTGACTTATTGTATCTGATGGGTGACTTTGTATCATGGTGTCAGTGAGTGAGGTGAAAAATGGTGTATGCGACATTCAGAACTTAATGTGTGACCAGACAGATGAAAATTCTCTTATTTTTACAGAGTAAGATGGATATTTTTGCAGAAAATCCACAAACAATATAATCTTATCATTTATAAAATAACTTTCATCAACATCTCATGTTTCCTACAAGTACATTTAGTAGTTTGGTTTTACACTTATTTTACAATGCTGCTGCAACTACAAGGATTGTGTTGGGTGTTTGTAAATAAGAACTTGGGTAGAAGAGTGTGTGGTTGTGGCCTATCAAGTTAGTCTCCCAGAATTTGCTTGTACGGACTGAGGAGATGCAGGGAAAATATCTGGGACTCAAACTGGATTTACTAAACATATAATTTAGACATTTAATTTCTTACCAGCACAGTTAGGAAGAAACAGAATTTAGAATTAGGTAATAATGCTTTAATTAAATACACTTAGTATGTGTACAATGGGGAAATGTGTACTGGAGGCAAGCAGTGACTTCAATGACTATCACTCTTTCTAGTTTAGCACTGACTGTAGTGAGTTCACTGCTACACATTTTTGTCTTTAAAAAGAAATGAACCTGTACAACTGAGTCACTGTACTTTATGTTCTCACTCCTCCAGTTTCTATTAAGCATGCTGTGAATCACTATGCCAATTCTATACCTGGGATTGTATTTAGCTGTAGTCTTTACAGCTGCTGTAAACCGTACAGCAGCACGGTCCAAAAAAAAACAAGTAAAAACGGTTGTGGTTGGGTTATATTAATGACACAAAATCTGATAATTTAAAAAGGTACCTAAAATGTGCCATGTTTTTCTGCTTCCTATGCGATCAGCCATTATTCCTACAATTGGTGTGCATATACCATCAGTCAATTGACCTGTAATCAAAAAAAAAAAAAAACAAGTACTTAAGATATTATTCTGCCCTATGCTCTTTCACTTTGTAATAAGACCATATAACCAGAGCACACAGAGACTTATATTCTGAGTTTAATCTTTCATGACAGAATTAGGGTAAGTTTGCCAACATCAAAAATAACTAACATGTACACTATTTACAATTTTTATATCACATGGACCAGTTATTTTATATGTGATAATATGCGAGTATGACATAGTGCGTGATAAAATAGACAGGATGTCTAGTTTCATAGTATTTATTAAGCTAGAGTGTCTCCATTGTCACTAATGAAAACAGGTATGCTGAAGTGCAAGACAGGTCTAAGATTAATAACCAGTTTTGGAAAGAAGTGATTTTTTTTCCTCCGTTTACAAGCAACGATAACATCTCTAATAAACATACAGTAATCTTGTCGTTTATTTTACGAAGATATGCAACAAATACTCTCAACATAACATTATAAAATTTCCTTTTCTAATGCCTTCCTGAAAAACGGAATTGTGTTTTGTGCGAAGGACGTGAAAGACAAGATTTGTGGCCTATTTTAAGGTACTGTCCAGAATGACTGGAAGGGCTGACGAAAACCAGGATCAACATCACTCACCCAGCCTCCATGGCGAGAATCGAATTTCAGGGACGTCCCGAATTAAGCAGGAATGTTGGCCACACTGTTGCGAAGTTCAGAGCGTTTCAAATAGTTACAAGCCACATTGGCGTGTATTTCTTAGAGACAAACCAAAAATGCTGGAAAGTAATGTAGGTAATATGTACAGACGGGGAACATCTCTGTGTCCTTACAGCTGTGTAAACGCTGGTATCGCGGCTTAGAATTCTTCCCAGGGCATGGATATTTGTATGGCCTTTTTTTTTTCGCACTATGTATTTTCCTACTCATTGAGACAAACACACGCCCTCCCCTTTAATCTCAATTTTCGGAATCTGTGAGTGCGTAACCTGCCATACAGACATGTTTAAGAATCCAGGAAAATAATACCCAGTTTTGAGACAACTCGCAACACGCAGTTTATATTAGATGAGAGTAATCTCAATTAACAAAATAGACTTCATCTTTCTCTCCTTTACAGTCTTCACTTAACTAGATACTGGGGCAATAGAAATTAGCCAGTTCTATTACTAGCCGATTATTTTCTTCCGTTGGTCAACAGGCCAAGAACGTAGACTTCAGAACCACTGAGCCAAAATTTAGCCAACATTTACTGCATGGAAGCAAAAAATTATATATAAAAAAAAACTAGAGGCAACGAAATCTCTTTTCAATGTAGGTTTGAAATTAAGAATAAATGTTTGCTGCTGTTGTAATAAAACTTAATTTATATTCCGGCAGGAAAAAAGGCCTTTTTTTAAACAGAATAATTTTTCAATTAACGATATAATTTGGAGGTAATAAAATTTTATCTATTGGCAGTATTATAAGACCAAAAAACAGTTCCGCTGCAGGCGCCTCATTATATGGCACGAGGTTCTTCCACAGTTAGGCGTATAGTAAAGACTGAGGCTTTTCATTTACCGTGTCTATTACTATACACGTTAACAGATCGATTTTAGCAGAACTCTGTAACAATATCATGCAACTGGACCCCGCCCTATCCTGGGGCTTTTTAATTTCCTGTATTGAACATTTCCATCACGGTGACAGTGCCAGTATATGAAGTAAGAAAAACGTAGTTCCTTTGAATGAGGTCTTTACATTTGTGAAATACACTTAGATCCTTTCGTAAAAGTAAACTTATCGGAAAAAGTATATATATATATATAATTTTGAATTGATGACTACTGATTAATCACTCTGATATGAATTGTTAATTTTTACTAGCAGTAGGTATGTCGGAAACAAATAACGCACGAGTCACTTCAGCATTCCTTTAACGAATAACAAAATTGGTTGGAAATAAAAAAGGACAAATTTTTATATTTACCTATCAATTTACGAATTTTTATTAAGGAAATTTTATGGATACTGCCGTAATATATTTGAAAATCACGATCTCGATTCACGCAATAAATTCTGGAATGTTGTGACACCTTGAATCTCGAAATCCCAACTACCAACTTACGAGAATAACAAAGACTGGATCATTTCTTTTCGTTTCACTCTGTTTAATGTTCGGGGTATTTAGTCCTGAATAACGCTACTGCTAATTGTAACAGCGTAATATATGATTATGCGTTGCATTTGTACATGTATATATATATATATACACACACACACACGCACACACACACACACACACACAACTCATAAAGACGCTTCAATTTATGCTGCATATATACTGACATGTTGAATTTATAGGAATGTTTTTGGATTATTTGATTAGCAGAGTAACATCAGGCAAATAATCTGTCGATGAAAGAAAAATGTTCCCTGCATGATCCATCGGAAAACATCGTTTAATATAGCAAGTTATTATTATTATTATTATTATTATTATTAAATTAGATGTTTTACTACACACTCTTGTTCTGACGTGTGCACCACTCTGTCAAATAACCATCCCGGAAATCATTATTGGCTTCGAACACTCTCCAAAGCTTACGATGCACATTACTGTCAGAATTCCGTTTCGAGAGTTTATTTTACCAGTAATATATGCAATTCCTACCCAAGCGTCTTTTATTATTGCTTCTGTACTGTTTTTGCTAGATACTGTCTTTAAATTGAAGGGTAGTTACTTTTTCTTTGAAGAATCTTCACGTAACGAATGACTTAACGAACACATCCCTTCGTACAACAAGAAATACTGAAAAACAAACGTTAGTCCAAACTAGACCCCTTACGTAGGAACTGTTCAAATTTTCGATACAAAAGTAAGAAACGTCGAGATATCACAAACTTAAGCTTTAAAAAATGAATTCTGGATCGTGTATGTAAGGTGGGTGATCAACGTCACGCCTCTGCCTCATTACCCCCGGGAATGACCCGGTACGCATTGTACAGGAGGTTGGGTGGGCCCCAGGGTAGGTATGGCCGGGTACTGAAAATCTCGCCCTCCCACCGGGATTCGATCCTCGGACCGTCCAGCCCATAACGAGAAAAATAATAAACTGGGTATAATATAGTTTCAATGTTTACTTTCCGTCTCCATAACAATTATACAGATGCTGAAATTATTAGCTAAATCAGTAAACTTAACTCAATATTGCGTTTTTTCAGGCTCTATTTACTTCTCACACAAATATATGTAATTTTGGAAAGATGGCATTGCACTTCGATACAGGAGAGAATTAAATTTAGTACATCACTTCAGTTGTACTTATTTGTCACTTAACAAATAACGAACAAACATGTCTCCGATCAAAATGTCGCAAGCCAGAACACTCGTGACGTTTCATTTCGGAGACGTCCTGCTTCCAGCTAGACGGGACCGCCGACTACATTGACTCGCCGTACCTCCAGACTAATGTCGGGACATTTCCTTCAATTAGACAACATTATTTCAAATTATTCTCAATTCACCTTTTAATAACCATCCAAAAACGAGGGACGATTCTCTGAAATACTGAGAGTAGTTAAATCAGTCACAAATAAAATAATATTGCAACATTATACACTATTGGATCCAACAAATTACACAAAACGTAACAAATCATCATTTGTCACTGAAGTTTCTCCTACGTGTTTCGACCTTTACAAGCTCATTATCAGGGAGGTACATGCAAAGGCGTACAAGTACAGAGAGGCCGCGATAGCTTAGTCGGTATAGCGATTCGCTACGGGCTGGGCGGTTCGGGGATCGAATTCCGGTGGGGGGAAGAGATTTTACGCTCCCGTCAAGACCGGCCCTGGATCCACACAGCCTCCTATTCAATAGACAGCGGGCCTTTCCCGGAGGTAAAGCGGCCGGGGCGTGGCGTTGAAGACGAGCCAACACCTTCTAGCTTCGAGGTTAGAGAAAGATTAGAGCTATTCCTCTACTCCCCGTCCGAGCCTTCGTGATCTGTTCTAAGGTGACCTTTACCTTTACCTTAATACGAGTGCAGCAAATTTTGTCAAAGATATGAGCATGTAGTGTTAAAATACAATACTGTTATTTGAAATTACTGACAATGTTTAAAATATAAGTAAATTAACAAATGATTTTTAGAGGTCTAAATAATATTTTATCTTCCATTGCAGAAAAACACCTATATCAATTTTTGTCATCTTCATTCAAAGAGAATATCGCTGTGTTGTCTGGTTGGTGTTTATGTCACGGTGGATCAACCATGGCATAAACAGGTGGGAGGAACACAAGTGACGACTGATTATTTGTGAATGATTTTGCAATTTGTTTGTTCAAATACTACGTATTAAAACACTTTATTGTCCAACAGAAGCACAAATACAATTAGAATTATTATAAAATATTTAAAATTGCTCTAACATGTTTCAGATCACAAGGGATCCATCATCAGGTAGCTCTATGCATTGATATTCCTTAGGCAGTGCCTCTCTACACTGTGCAGTACACACACGCACCACGGGCAAATATGCTGCCATAACACCGACTGGGTCCATATCAACGGACACGATAGAACTATTACTGTAATTTTAACCAAGCACTGTATAGAGCTCCCTGATGATGGATCCCTTGTGATCCGAAACATGTTGGAGCAATTTTAAATATTTTATAATAATTCTAATTGTATCTACGAATTATACATTTGTGCATCTGTTGGACAATAAAGTGTTTTAATCTTCATTGATGCACGGTACAAACACGAAAACAAATAATGCATACTCAATCTATTGCACGGAAAATGGATAACATTAGAACTACAGTGTGTCTCGGTTTCCAAAATATGTTATTATATACGTAAATGTAGTGCAGAAAACAACCGATTAAGATATTATACATCTAAAGCATACAACGGAATATTTCTGTCAACGGCAGGCGGTAGCCACTGCAACTCACCTATAAGCAACATAACCCCTGAAAGTGCAGGCGACATGCCAAGCACCATCTGCAGGAACAGCAGCATATATGAAAACCACATGGCAGCCGATATATCATTGAACACGTGGCCCAACGCATATGCAGCCTTCATGGACAGAGGCAGATGATGGTTATATCGATACCGGTAGTTGTTTTTGGAGACCTCGGATGATCGAATGAGAGGAGTATGTTCTCCGGCGGCATCTGATAGGCTCAGTGTTGTGACCGTAACGTCACCCATCCTCTTTAGTATGGCGAATTAAATTTAATAAATGAAGCTATTGATACTCATGTACTGACTATATGTACACTCTTCTCGCATGTAGCTGGAAAGAAATAAAATATATGGTTATTACACACTATTTAAAAAAAACACACATAATATATATATATATATATATATATATATATATATGAGAAGAAATACAAATTGGTGTTGAGTTCGGTGCAGAAGGCTTCAGCTTACACGAACATGGTGAAGTAGCCGGGGCGGAGAAGTCCCAATGGCGACCCCTAACAGAAATTATGAGCTTTAAAAAGTTACCATCATTTAATGAATTTGCTACTATTGTCTCAGAAATGTGAATTTTTTTGAGGGCAAAAATAAAGTTTTTATTTAACTTATTCATTTTGCCGCCTACTTTGCCGACCCTTGGAAATTGCTGTCCGGATGGGCCACACCCCTCGCCCCTCCTAGTTACGCCCCTGCCCATAAACACGTATTAGAATTGCCAGCATGGCAAAGAAACTAACACTGACATTGACACTACAGGTATTGCAGTGTTGCAACCGCAATATAGCAAATGACAGAATCCTGCGATGGTGATTACGATAATTCAATTCAGTCAAGTTTATTTAGGTGCTGATTTAACAGCCAATAATAATAATAATAATAATAATAATAATAATAATAATAAACCAGTAATAATTGGAGCCACTGGAATAGTAACGAGAAGCTTAAAGAAAAATTTGTAAAATATACCAGGAAAACACTCGATAGATTCACTACAAAAGACAGCTATACTTGGAACATCACACAT
>Ga0123354_10003194_pt1 | contig 22438 bp, 10 predicted proteins | sample TergutLab28metaG_2_FD_97872 | JGI IMG/M metagenome (GOLD analysis project Ga0123354, IMG submission 97872) | Labiotermes labralis P4 segment gut microbial communities from Petit-Saut dam, French Guiana - Lab288 P4 | ecosystem: Host-associated > Arthropoda: Insects > Digestive system > Gut ... | reverse complement strand
TCAATGTTAATAAAAATCCAACCAGATGCAAAAGTATGCAGATATTTATTTACTGCAAAGTCACTCTACATGTTTCGGGTGTCACAGCACCCATCATCAGGAGTACTAAAAACTGTAACCGCAAACTCCGGTACAGGTCGTGGCCACGTTGGAGGGAAGTAGCTGTACCAATATTATGACCTGTACCGGAAGTTGCGGCTACAGTTTTTAGTACTTCTGATGATGGGTGCTGTGACACCCGAAACATGTAGAGTGACTTTGCAGTAAATAAATATCTACATACTTTTGCATCTGGTTGGATTTTTATTAATCAGGAATCATTTGACTAGCTCCACGGACCACAACCATTCTTGATAAGCAAACAGCTCCTCAGTTACGCGAGAATTTATCGTCACTTTATGAAACTCGACGGTTCACCACCCTGTGCAAAAAACCACCACTTTTCACTATCCTAAGCCACACAAATTCAGTCCACGCTCTCCGTCACAATTCGGATTTCTGCAAGATGCATTTGTCCTAATAGTTAAGTCTGGGTATTTCAAGTAGTCTATTTTATTTCGGGCTTCCCTACCAAAACCCCGTGTGCATTTATTTTCTTCTTCACACCGTCATGTGCCCCGCCCATCCAGCCTCACCCTCACATAATTCGGTGCGGAGTTCAATAGTGCAGATTCGCAATGTGTACAGAGAGCGGCTATGCAATGTTTTAATTACTCGAAATGGAAACAGCGAGGATTATATCCTCTTTCAGTGCCCAAAGTTTCGTCTTTTTTTTTTCCAAAAGAATAAAATCTTTCGGGGTTATATATATATGGCGTCTGTGTTTTTGTCGCCAGGACTATATGAGCAAACGCGCCGATTTTAATAAACGCTGCATAGGAGACTTCCCAATGGAAATCACCCTGAAGTCATAATATTTAAACTCCGTTTTCATCAACAGCAACATGGCAGGCCGCAGGAAACCTATGACGTAGAAGTAACAATGGAGCTACTCAGTACAAAACCCTGAAATACTCTTACGAATCTCTGTATGTGGCAAAAACGGCTGCTTAAAGCACAGTATAGGCAAATATCCAACATGAACAGTCGTTGTAATTCTGCTTGAGAAAAGTGAAAAGACAAGATACTACAAATCCCTGTGACTTCATACGACAGAGTCCTTTCCAAGAAGCTGATAGTCGTTCAGCTAATCAAGATATTCTCTGTCTTCTACAGAAATTGGAATTTCATTAACTTGTGCTTAAGTGTTCCACAAATCTGAAAGCCTGTGCAGCATTTCGTAACATGTAGTCTGTTTTCACTGCGATGGGCCGTCGCTCCGTCCAACCTGAAATCTATAGGGTCACCCCTTATCAGCTGTCCGTGACCGTATTATTTAATAATTTATATTAATAGTCATCCAAAGTATGTTGAAGCAACTTGTGGTCGCGTCACGCTGTGGTGGCAACAAACAAGGTTAACGTGGACAGAAATTAACAACTATGCATAAATTAAACAATCTCGTCATAATACTTGTTTATTCTGGCAATAAACAATGACGGTGAAAGCAGTGGATGCAATGTTAAAATGTAAAACCTTCCGTAAAGGCACAGACGGGGAAGTAGATGTATAGCTCTACTCTTTCTACAACCTCGGCGCTAGATGGGGTGGGTAGTCAACACCCAGACCGCTTTAACTCGGGAATAACCCGTGCCCGTTGTACAGGAGGCCGGATGGGCCCCAGGGCCGGTCTGGAGGGTGCAGAAAATCTCGCCTCACCCGATATTCGATTCCCGGACCGTCCAGCCCGCAACCAGTCGCTATAACGACTGCGATATCCCGGCCCTGCACCAAGCAACGTTAATTAGTCATGCCGACTTCAGCTGTAAGTAGATCACATGACAGAGCTCAAGAATGTTGAACCGCCCAATATCTTGTCTAAATTGGTTCCATTTTCCGGGAATCAGTTCAGTAACCGATAACATTAGACATATCGCAGTCGTATCTATTTGTACACGGCTGACGTCCCAAACACCTGGCACAACGCGCGTGCAAAGATAATGCAGTCGTTGCAATGATATGGTTATGAACTGTACGAGATTACGAAGAACCGCTGTAACCTACCTCAAGACAAAACATATTGTGATTACACGTTAAAGAAGAGAAGCTACAAGAAATCTTAGAATCGATTCACAGATTTCTGAAACGTGAATGCGTAGTGATCAGGACACGTAGTTCAAGTATTCCTGTAGTTCTATTAGTTCCTGTAGTTCTGGTCGGAACAAGTTTGTGTGAACAGAGCATGGCAAGGCGTAAAATATAACAACAACAATAACAAAAACAGACAACAGCAGTAACATAATATAATAATAATAATAATAAAGTCAGTTCCCAACTGCATCGGACAATTGGACTGATCCAAGCCCATCATAGAAATACATTTTGAAGTAACAAAAATAAAGACCCGAAGTCGCCGATATCAAAACCCGCCACTGAACAAGGACCTGAAACAATTTCAAGCATTTCTTTTTCCAAATTCCTACCTCTCTCATATCAACCTTGCTATTACCGTCGCATTTCTTCCTTCATCTTACAAAAGGGCATCTTCTAAGAGGTGGTCCCATTTGTGTCTCCCTCATTCTGGAAACTACCGTGACAATCTTCGTAGCCTGAACAAAACACAAAATGCCCCAGTATGTGGCTTTGCTCTTTCTTAGTTCAAAAACTCCTCTCAAAACGAAACCTTGATAATGACCTTACATAACAAATTTACACCACAGATGCTCTCTGCAACGTAATACGTAGACTTCTACAAGGTGTTTTCTACTTTCAAAGTATCATACGGTTTGACGATACTCATTTTAAAGTAATTTTGTTTCCCTCAGTACAGCTACAGTGGTATCTGGTTCCTTCGGAATGACCCTTTCGAAATAGCATCACAAGTGAGCTTCCCTGCTGACACACAGGTCCACAAGCTTCTTAACAAACTGAGTCCTCCCTAAGAAGCTACCAGGTCCTGAGCGAGTCAAGTAATTCCCCGCGTTTAATGGCATCCGAAAGTTCATTAGCGCATTTACAAGCGCCCACCACCTCCCATCCCACTTCTTGAAGGCCAATTTTAATATTACCCTCCAAACTACGCCTAAGTACTCCAAGCGTCTTAAACCTCGTAACGTGGAAGGCTACAGCACAACGCCCCATATACGCTCTGACACGGTTTTTTGACTATGTTCTTACGTTCGCTAAGTTTAGGGATGTTGTAGTTTAACGTACTCAGCGTTGTAGCGCGAATATTCTTTTTTTTTTTTTTGGGTATAACAGAGGCACTTTCCCCACAGTACTGGTTGTATTTCACAGTTGTGTTTATCACTACTACATGCATGACCCTGTCATGAAACGTTAAAACTAAGGGTGAAATGCTCGTACGTTCCATTGTGAGTGTAAGGTGCACAGTTCGGGACCCAGCTTTGCGTCTAAACAAAGTGTGTCAGACTTACCCATTCCAGTCTTCCTGTCCACCTCATCATCGCAGATCCGAGTCCCAGATTACCGTGTACATTTCAAAATGAGTTGTGTCACTAAACTGGTAAAGTTTACACTGTATGTAATTTAAATGTGCCTCATAATAATGCCGAGAGGAAAAGGAAGTTTACAACGTAAAAAGCTAAATTTGTCCCTCTCCACGCCATCAAGGCTTATAGGAGGAGTAGTAGTATAACTCCACTTTTTTTTACCTCGGCATGAGGTTGTGCCGTGTCTCCTCAAGGAAGAAACCGCCCCGCAGTAACCTCGGCCTCTAATCCTTACCTTTAATGTCGACCTCGTCCTTTCATCTCCACCCTTTCCCTTAATCTCAAAACCTCCCTTTCTCCTATTATTGCCCCGTTGGTGGAAGAGCAGTCTACGATCAACCGGCCTACTGGAAAGTGTGTATTCTGAAATTAGTCTCGGCCTGAAGTCGATAAGAAATTCTGTTTGGCATTATTGGGACTCCACGATCACAAGGTGGAGAAGAATGTTCAAATCCACACCCCCGCCGATTTCTCCCTGGGAAAAATGCCGGACTTGACGGCTTTGGAGAAGAGATAACTTCTACTTGCTGTCGAGATCCGAACCCAGGAGCGTCCAACCCGTAGCAATTCTCTGCACCTAACAGACCCCAGCAGTTCCCAAAGTTTACAATGTACTAACACAATTGACAGGAACAGCTACAGGACAAAATGTATAGCAGAATTTCATCTGGCTCATCAGTTCCACTACAGACTGTTGTGGAAAAGGTTATGAGCTTATGGTTCGGTCCCCCAGTTCAGTGTTTCTTAACCGCCGGGCCGCGGCGCGGTACCGGTCCCTGGCATCAATTATACCGGGCCGCGAGAGATTCCTAGTTTAAACGTAATTTTTTATTTGTCAACATGCCACACCTTATACACAAGTGTACTAATACTCTTTATGGTTACGCAATAAATAATTATTAAAACTTACGTTAGTTTAATGCATGAACTTAAAAAAAAATAGGGAATGTACTGACGAGTAAATCTGTTGGGCCCGGGCCCTCGTCTTATGAAAAAAGAATTTACCGGGCCGCGGTCTCACAAAGGTTGAGAAACACTGCCTTAGTTGATTACCTGAGCGACTACTGGATTCTAAAGAAGCCATCTCCTCCGTGGTTTATTAAGTCAGCAGCAGTGGCGTCTCGGGGTCTCCCTTTGGACCATCCAGTCACCAAATTATGCTCCATAAAACAGGAAGTTCATTGTACCAGTCCAACTGGCTACACAAAGAATCCTGCAGTGGTCAAGATGCAGAATTCTTCCAAATTTCGAACAATCATACTTCGCTAAGTAACTTCGTTTGGGTCCATGGAAAGGAAGTGAGGAAAGGAGCATTCAAATACTGCAGCAGTTCGGTGGTCTATCGTATGCGTGAGTGCATTTACAATGAACAGAGACACGTGGCAGGTAAACAGGTGTCTACCAAACAAAAACCTGAAACTGGCTTAACCACTCATACAGAATAATCCGCGTGTCTATGAATGTAAGCAGTCTGGCCTTCGGATCCCGGAAGGAGGCAGAGAAGTCTCTCTTCACCGAAAGGTCCAAACTGGCTCTGCAGCCCACCCGTACTTCTACTCAATGGGTACCAGGGTTCTTTCCCGGAGGTAAAGAAGCCGGGATGTGATGTTGACCACCAACTTCCTTCTAGAGCGGAGGTTAGGGTTCAGCGTCTCTACCCCTGTGCTTGCTCTCTATGCCTTCATGGTGTAGGCAGGGACAATTATATGGAAGTAAGAATGTACTTGTATACATAAAGTAAATGAATACTATTATGTACATTTGTATAAATTTGTATACATGTATATATGTGTGTGTGAACCAATATATGCATGCTAGCTTCACGTACCTACGTGATTATATGTATGTATTTGTGTATGTATGTATGTATGAATGAATAACGAGGGTCAGTCAGAATATAAGTCTACATGGCGTATAATACGGTAGTAACTAAACAACCCATACCGTTTAGATGCGGCAGATTCGTCGCCACGCGATTATCATTGTATGTAGCGCTGAAGCAAAATCTTTGATGGTCATAAATGTAAAGAAGTTCCCGAGATGGGAACAGCTGCGACACGACGGCCGATAGCACAGTACACGGACTTGTATCCACAGTTCGTCCCGCGATGTAATAAATGCCTCAGTTGTGGCGAGAACCTCGTGGGAAAACACTGGGATAACAGTAGAATTATAGCAGGATTACTTCCTCGAAGTGCCTGTCATTTTGCATGGTGACCTGCAAACGAGTCTCACAAACCTTACCGCCCTCCTGTCTCAGTCACATGATTGTTGCTCCTAAGCGAGCTAGACGAATACTGGCACCCTCCACCCTCTGCTTACAGAGAGACGCCGATCTGCGAGCAGAAGATTTCCTTATAACCGCAGCCTAGGCTCGCCAATGTTACCCGCGTCTGAAGTTGCAGACTTTGTGGAATTAATCCTGCTATACATCATAAATGTTGTTAACAGAGGTGACAATAAATAACGTAAATATATGCATCGCAAACTAGTGTTCTACCGGACACCCTTATAAATCTTAGTAATTAACCAACTTAATGCACAAAATCTTTTATAATAAGTTTATTATATGCCTCTACATGTTTCGAGCACTATGTGCTCATCATCAGGTCAAATTGTATTATACAGCATCTGGTATCATCACACTCTGTAGGTGGCCTTCCGGTGCACAGGCAGACAGAGGTCCTCTCCAACCTGTGCACCGGACGGCAACCTACAGAGTGTGATGATACCAGATGTTGTATAATACAATTTTGACCTCCTGATGATTAGCACATAGTGCTCGAAACATGTAGAGGCACATAATAAACCTATTATAAAACAAGATTTTGCGCATTAAATTGGCTAATTACAAAGATTATACTGAGATGCACGGTAAAAGAACCCATATAAATGTATATTTATATACATACATGAACGTAAGAATGTGTGCTATATGCACGAGGCATGCACATTAATGTGACATACGTACGCGCAACGCGCAAGCGTTTGCTAAAGCATGTGCAGTATATAGGTTCACTTACGTACACACACACACACACACACACACACACACACACACACACACGTCTCACGTCGTACTGAGTCCACTGATTTCATTTTACTTCGTGATTGCATTCTTTCAACATTGAAAGCTATGGTATCCGGGCGTATGATACAACGTAGATACGCAATTACATACAAACGTTTCGGCAGAACCTTCTGTAGCCATGTACAGGAAAGATAATTGTTGTGACAGTTTTCTCTGACATGTTAGCACATACCAGGTTAATCTGCCAAATTACACTGCGTCACAATACAGAATGACCGTAATATTACTGCAGTAACGAGAACTTAAATTCCAGCATTTCAACAGGTCATTTCACTTCTTCTTAGACCACACAATTCTCTCTTTCCTGTGGCGCTGCGGCCCAACGCCGGCCATGGTCTCCTCATTCTTGAGGTTTCTAGATCACACACGACGCATCACAGTCGGTAGGACTCCTCTGGACGAGTGATCAGCTCGTCGCAGAGACCTCTCCCTGACAACACACAACACTCACAAACAGAAAAACAACCATGCCCCCGGTGGGATTCGAACCCACGATCTCAGCAGGCGAACGGCAGCAGACCTACGTCTTAGACTGCGCGGCTACTGGGACCGGTGGACCATACAATTAAAACTGATATTTAAAAACTAACGTCTGCTATGGACAGGAACAATTGACACGTTCTTTAGAACACAGCCATGAATCTTCTGCTCTATCTTCTATCAGCTTCTCAAGAAGGACTCTGCTGTGTGAAGACTGTCATGTAAATAAACATAACAATAATACAGCTGTCCAATGCTAAGAGTCTCTTCTGACAAGCGGCTGTGTTGCGGTCACTCTACACATGCACATGAACTTTCGTGCTACTTTGTGAGAAAGTTTCGCACCTACAGTACCTGTGCTAAGCCGTTTCCTAGAACGTCTCTATGACCTAGCAGGCAGTCTTACAGTAAAAATTGCCTTTTGTAGTCCTGAAGTGGCGTTGCGCCGTGTACCAACGGCAAGTTTTGATCGTTAGTAAGTCTACTGTCTATGAATACATATCTACATATTTTACTAAGGCAGGTTTAAAATAATTATTAAAATTATAGAGAAATTGTTTTGCTTCATCCTGACTAGGAATACTGTTTAGATTTGGCATCTGAAATGTGTGTCTTATAACATGGAAGATAAAAACCAATATTTCGGTGAAATCTGCTGTGTGCATCATGAAGGAAGAATTCTATCTTGAAGAAGTGGAGAGCAGATGTTTCAAAAACAAAACTGGTTGGCTTCCCTGTCAACCAAACCGCACAATTTTATTCCATAAAACCCCAAGTATCAACAACACCTCTAGCCACAAAGAAAAAATTGTATCCGTACAGCCAGTGTTCTCTGTACTTGGAAATTGAGCGCCCTTTAATAGAATTCAATCTAACTGAAACACCAATAACTGCATAAAATTCTCAAAAGGTAGCCCTTTTGCTAAGGTCTCACGCTTTTCGATTCTCTATAGCTGTACTTACTGTTTTTGTTAATCACTCCCTATACTTGATATCTAATTGCTTTCTCTTCTAGACCTTCTTATATTACTGCTTCTAGTAACAAAATACGTTCATACGCTTGTACGAAATCCTTACACTGCAGACCGAGGGACAGAAAATGAAGGTGATTAGGCGATAGTGCCTTCCGAAGACATATCTACAGTCGCATTTTAGTTCGCGTGATGTTAACTGTAAGAAATGACACGGGAGGGTTGTTGCTGTAGGTCAGTTTCTAGCACATTGTCCACCTCACTGATTCCTGTGTACAATATTCTTACATAATCCACGTGTTGTGGACTTACAACACATTTCTGCTATGAAGTCGACTCTGTTTTTCCTCTTTCAGGAAGTCTTGTTTCGCAAGGCAGACGGCACTAGTAGATATACGCGATAGGTCTCAGTATTATTGTTTTTTAACTACTGCAGATGACCCGTCTGATTCACTGGACCTACAATTCGATATATGGTGGCTGATGAGGATATCAAATGCAAAGGATATTCGCGTCGCTCCATTGATGTGTGGGTTTATTGCTTGCTTGGTCAATGACCGATAAAGAATACTTGAAATGTAGCTTGTGGCAGCTAAACTGAGAACTTAACACACTTTCCAAGTGCACTAACGTGTAAGACTTATTTATACCTATTCGCGATTAAACTAATAGCATATTAAATATGTAAAAAATTAAATTTGAATGTTCTAATTTTCTGGGATATGACGTCTTGTCGATTGGTACGTTTTACTGGTGTTTTGGAGTAGTGCACTGCCTCCATCTTCAGGTTCAAAAAGTTTATCCCCCTTAACCAAAACGCGCGGAGACTTGCAAGTTCACCACATCCGCTGTATGAACCTCAAACATCACGATATTAATTTCCATTCAGTTCCGGAATTCTCGTCATCCATGTTTTGTTAATGACGCGAGGTAAAGAAAATGCATGACGTTAAGACATCCGGTGGGCGCGGTGGCATATCTCATTCTTAACTTCAGCATTAGGTTGAAGTAGTCAGCTCCACGTCCCGGCCGTTTTATGTGTGGGGAAATATCCCCAGTATGCATTGAATAGGACACTGGCTCGGCCCCAGACCCGGTCTGGACGCTTTTGAGAAGAGAAAAAATCTGTTGGTCCTGAAGTGAACCGAATCGAGATTCCGTAGTTGTCCAGCCCGTAGCCGATACAAAATGCCGATGCACTGTCTTGGTTTGCTGACCACGTGAAGACTGCTGTATACGGAAACTGCTGTTTTAACTTAAGTTTATACTATTCTGACATGAAATGCCACATTATCTGATACACACATACCAGACTACACGGCGTCACATCCTACAAGAACGTAACATTAATAGTCATCACCTCGTAGCCTTGTATCCGATGTAAATCTACCTGCTGTTTTGTATGAGTGTGAAACTGCAGAAGCAGGCAATGTATTTCTCACCTCTAACGGAAAGGGAGCAGGTAGGATGGCATATTGTGCTGACCAGCTACGGACTGGGCAACCGAGCGATCGTGGTTGCATTCCCGGCGGGGAAAATACGTTTTCCTCTTCTTGTCAAAAGCTTCAACAGCGGCTCTGGGGCCCAACCAGCTTCCTGCTCAAGGGTGACGCGCGGTATCTCCCCAGGGGTAAAAGCGGTCGAGGCGTAAATCTGAACACTCACCTCCGTTTGTTACCGGAGTTAATAACGAGCAACTTCATGTTGTTACTATTCCATGTCTTCGTGACACACGCTGGGACAGCTTTTACTTTATCAGAGTATGCGAAGATTCATTATCGCGTTCAACAGCCCGCCAGAGAACCCCACAAATAAAACGTACTTGAGGCACAATTTCCGATACAAGCTGCGTCAATGTTAGTTATTAATACGGCTGCAGTTATGTACCGATTTGTCCATTCATACACAAAACTCCGAAGGCTTCATTATGGGGATGAATTTGTTCACTGGGGCCCTGTTTAGGTTATGATATTTAATTCTGTATTCGGTATATTAGTACAGATTTAAACGAAAGCGCTGAGTCATAACCCTGCCATACTGGTCTTATACAATTTTGATACATTTCTCTACAGTTCTGAAAGTTGCCACGTACGAAGCTGTGTTCACTGACCTTTTTAGGCGCGATTCGGCTGTTAACTTCGTCAGCTCCACGTCGTTTCAGGCTTCATCCGCGGTGTAAACGAGATTTGCTCTCTTTTTGGATAACTCGCAGGGTAGGATGGTAATTCCTTACCTGATTTCTTGGCCCTTGAAGATGGGACCGATAGGTTGTCCCGAAACGTCGGTAAGGATTAACAAATGCACGTCGTGTAATATCCCAGATGAGCGCAGATTCCGTCACGTCTGTCTGTTGTCTGTCCGCACGTTAGAAGTGCGACTCCCCTGGGCAGATTTTTATCGAAATGGTGACTTTCATAAAGAAAATCTTTTGAGAAACTCCAAATTAACTTAAAATCGGACATGAATTTCTGGCAATTTGCAATAAAAACCTAAGTGTGTTTCATATTGTTGGTCGCGACATATGTAGCGCAACAACAGTGAGAACGCATTGCTTTACTTCCTTGGCAATTGTTTCAATATTTACTACGTTGTTGACGGTGACCTACTTTCATCAACAATACAGAGGGAAGGCACTGTAGCGTTTCCAAGGCAACAGTGGTTCCACGAAGGCACCACAATATTACGTTATACGTGCTTTGCCTACCTTGTTTGGTAGTGATTTGCTTCTTCTTATATCGCTTCTTTTAAGTCCGTCTTTAGAAAATTTACAGTTAAAATCTTCAAGCACGTGTGTGCCAAATTTAATAACAATAGATTTTACGCTTGCGTTGCAAAAAATCTCCGTTAATTAACACTGAGAAATGAGTCTTATGACGTATCTTAAATATGTGTACAGTACAAAATAAAACGAATAAAGTAAACGGCACTGTATAGGATGGAGGGCGGGGGGGAGGGAAGCGAACGGGAATCCCGGAGTTTGCCGAAGCAAGTCAGCACGGCTCGGTTAACTGTGGAAGTGGGTCAGTTGTGCGAGGCATGCGCAATGCAGACCAATGGCCATTGACCTGGGACATGCAGTTGTTATCGCAACGTAGCTACTAGTCAGCTCAAAGACACCACGCTACTTTTCTGCGTGAAGTTCTAACCAACTTCATGAGTCGTGTTAGTAATTTCTTATCACCAAAAGTGTTTTTTTTTTAATTTTCCTTCTTAGTCGGAAGTTTCATGTGCGCTGTCCCGCGTCACAGTCAGAAAACAAATATCACTGTTTCCGAGTGTTCACTGAACGACACTAAAATTGCAGAGGGTTGGTGATACATGAATGAACGAGTACTAAACATTAATAGAATGATACTGACAAGGTTAAATCGAAGTACTAGCGAAAAACCATATTCCAGCGCCACTTTGTCCAACAGAAATGGCCTGGGATTGAACCGTGGGTATGCGGTGAGAGAGAGAGAGGTCGGCGACTAACCGCTTTGAGCCATGGCATAGCCAATATTTATCACAAATTCATGAAATTTTATTATGATAGATAAAAGTTACAAGATCTTTAAACGTTTTCTTGTTTCTTAGTCTGAGCTCTTGTACCCACTCATTTTAAAGTTATTGTTGCACATTATTATACCCAGTGACACACACACACACACTGTAGGACTCCCCTGGACGAGGGATCGGTCCGTCGCAGAAGCACGCTGTTGATGTTACTAGATTCATTTTAATAGTCCTTGGCATTTTTAAAATCGCCGTTTGGTTTTACCGCTGTGCGCACAGTAAATTATTTTAACACAGTTGCAGTGTAGCGATTCAAGTCATGGTTTAACTTCGAAACTTAATAAATCAAAATACAATCACTTTTGTGGAAAAAAAAAAGCGACGTGCATAGTTACGGACTTAAACACACTGCTTAGTTCTGTGGCGCAACGGCCCTAATAGGACCTAGTAGGACACCTTATCTTTGAGGCTACTAGATGACATGCGGTTATACACACGCGCGCGTAAATCAGGAATTCTCTGAAATCGCAACGCAACACAGCGATCACAAGGCAGGAGTGCCCATGCCCTCAAGGGTATTCGAAATCACGATCCCAGTAATCAATTTGCCGAAGACCTACGCCTTAGACCGCACCGCCAACGGGATCAACCACACACTCACACACACACACACACACACACACACACACACACCTAGGTAGGCCGACGCACGCACACATACATACATCTCGAGCAAGACAGACGAAGCGGTGACGCTTCTGTCTGTGTTTGTGAGGTACCAGTTTCGAATCTCGCTCTGATGACCGGCTATACTGAGATTTTCAGTGGCTTTCCTCAGTCTCTCCAGGCAAATTGCCGTATAGTAAATTAGGTCACGACCGCTTCCTTTCACGCCATTTTCAGTTTAACGTACCCAAACACTTGACGCCATATTGTGTTGAGTTGCAGACAGCTTCGTCGTTAAATACACAGCAAATATTACTACTGCATGCATGTACTGCTTACTGCATAGGTATGAAAGGAAATAATTATCCCATTGAAAATGATGTCAAACATGACTGTAACAGTAAACAACAGTCTCTACTAAAACACAAACACCTAACTTAACCTAACCTAAACTACACATGCATTCATTCATATATGAAATATGCAGCAAAGTGTTTGAATTAAAATGTTTACACAGTAGTTTCTCCTATATTATATTTGTGAGTTCCACGACGTTGAAGAGCCTCGTTCTAGTATTGTGTGTTTTGACACAGAGAATGGTAGGTTGGTACCGACGTTTCGGGAGAACATACTGTTACCATCTTCAGGCTGTAAGTAGGTTCCTTCAATTCATTAGTACCATCTACAAAGTCACAACCTATAGTACCACATTATGAAATTCGTAACCATTTGTAGGTGGCTGTAACCATACGGCATCATTTTTTGAGGATGTCACATGGTTTGCTGTGAAACGCGCAACCATTGAGTAATTCCTAGAAGCCAACCAAATATCGCACAGTTTAAAACTTCAGAGATTAAACTTCTACAGGCGATGACATTAGGAAAGGCGGTACAAAAATAAGTACACAACGCGTATGTTTTCAGTTTACAGAGGGCTAGAGTGACCTGATCTTTTGTACGGGAGTGTAGTAGTGTTGGTTGGTAGCGCTGTGTCGGTTGGCAACACATAGAACTTTATACAACGTGTCCGCTGATAGTTAAAACGTGGCGACTTGACTGGAACAGTGGTCCAAAGAGGATATCCCTGCTGTAATTTTTTTTTTACAGCTAGACGACGGGGAAGAAGTGATGAATCGTCAAAGTGTGGCGAAATGGTTTTCAGAATTCAAACCCGGTCGAGTTGGGAAGGAAGTGGCAGAACGACAACAACAAACATCCCCAAGAGCAAAGCACGTGCTCAAGCAGCCATCTTGGATAATAGAAGAGTGACTGTGAGTGAACTTGAGCACGATTTGGGTCTTTAGTCAGGAGTGTCCAGGAGATAGGCTTCCACATAGTTTGCGCGCAATGGGCTTCGCGAGCACTATCGGCAGACCACAAGGTACAACGAATGGTTAGTGCTCTTTCATTCCTCTAACAGTACGCCATTCATGGTCATGAATTCCTCAAACCCATTCTCACTGGAGGCGAGACGTGTTTTCACCACCACTCCCCCACGATAAAGCGTGCAAGCATGTAGTGGAAAAATCCCCAGTCCTCGCGATCTAAAAAAATTCAGGATGCGAAAATATGCTGGCAGAGTGATGGCTACGGTGTTTTGGGACCGCAAGGGTGTGCTGTTCGTGGATTTCATGGAAAAATTTGCAACAATCAAAGCAGTGTCATATTGTGCAGCCCTATAACGGTTATGAGCAGCCATTCAACGACAACGCCCCGCACTGCTCACAACAGGTGTTGTTTCTGCAGGATAACGCACGGCCACACGTAGCGACTCTTATCACAAGTCTTGCAGCGCTTCGGGTGGACAAACTTGGAACATCAGCCATACAGCCTAGACCTAGCGCCGAGTGATTTTCAAGTCTTTCCCGCTATTAAGGATCGTCTTTCTGACCACAAATTAGCAGGTGAAGAAGACGTGAAAACATCTGTTACCAGGTGGTTTATATCAGGGTGCCCAGAATTCTACGAAGCAGGAATTAACACACTAGCCCCACGGCTGGACAAATGCCTTAATCTTGGTAGGAACTATGTTGAAAAATAAAGTGGTAAGTACAGATAATCCATACTGTCTCTTTTGTTCAAAATGGCATTATATACATTAGAATATATGCCTTGCAAACTTATTTTTGGACTGTCCTTATTTCCATTATTTCACACTTCGATTACTTTATTACTTTCCTGAATCTTATATGACGGACTGGTAATTATTTATACCGTTTTATTAACGTTAAACAAATTATCTCTCGCAGTTTACTGGGTTCTAAGAAGAGTGCTCGTTTCTGTAAACACCACTTAAACAAATGTCATTTGTAACGCAGCTGCAGTTTGTTTTCTGGGAGGTAAGAACATGTTATTAATGTGGGTAGAAGGCTTTGTGGTTTTATACAAAGATATAGACATTTCAGATGAACTATCTACAAGAATACAGTGCGGCATATCCTGAAGACACAAGTCTTCACAAACGCTGCTGTCACGATTTCACATTACTTGAACACGTTACTTCAAAAGCTATGGACATTACAACCCATAAGTTACCACAAGCACCGCCTGCTTTGTCATGAAAAAGCTTTGCATTTTGTCCACAGAGCTTAATTGTGTGCATCTTATGAACCTGTCGTTTTAGGCGCGTTCAGAAACTTGCGAAAATCGACTATTAGCTTTGACATGACTATACAAGAGTTCTGTATGTGTGCAAGCCCATATTTAAAAGTCCTATACAGTGATACCTCGGCTAACGAAGATAATTTGTTCCGGAATCTCATTCGTTAGCCGAAACACACATACAGACGGAAAAGATGAGCTCCTGGAAAGGCCCGACCGTTCATGTTTGCTGCTTTACGTTAGCGCGCGCACCCACTAAAATATTCGTTAGCCGAGTCCGAAAAACAGCGAAAAAAATCTTCGTCAGCCGAAAAATTCGTTACCAGGGTCACTCGTTAGCCAAGGTATCACTGTATCTGCACACGGGGGACCGCGGTAGCACAGTGGTTAAGGTGCTGTGCTACAAATCGGAAGGTCGCTGGTTCGATCCCAGCTGGTGTCAGTGGATTTTTCATTGACATAATCCTTCCGGTCGCACTATGGCCCTGGGGTCGACTCAGTCTTTAACAGAAATGAGTACCAGGAGTATTTCCTGGGGGTAGAGGCGGCCGGTGCGTAAGGCTGACAGCCTACCACCATCCTGTGCTGTTGTTATGTAATCTGGGAACCTTAACTTCCTGGAAACCTCTGGGCTTGTCCAGGCCTGTAACGGGACTGCTTTACCTTTATATCTGCACACGTTTACATATGAGTCCTGTTCTGTGCCAGCCGATATTGAAAGTCCCATATCTTTGAGCTTCACCTTACAAGTCTTGTCTGTACAAAGCCATATCAGTTAAATCCAATAGATTTGCCGACGTAACTGAAGATAATCTGGCTAAGCCTCGATTCAGTAACATTTAGACATTAGCCGTACTCACTGCACTAGTTTTATCTGGCAGAAGACAACGTGTCTGCTCAGTGAGGTTCCGGATGTCGGATGATACACGATCTACACAGTTCCCTCTCTTCACTGACCACCACAGTGTGTAGCTTATTTGGCGCTTAGAATATGCGGGCTTCATTGAGCACAATGTACTGACCGAAGGTCGCCTCCAGGTTCGAAGGACGAAGTTACGATATGCTACTAAGTGGATTACCTTGACAGGTTCTGAGTTCAAAGGCCTGCACAGAAATACGTAATCAGTACTTGTTGTGAATTTAATATGTTTATTCTTATACAGGTATAGCAGTTGATGGGAAAACGCATTCTTTTAGCAAGTGCAGAGGAAATTTATTTACGAGCATGTAAACATCTAACACTGTGCAAAAGAAATTGAAATACTTGCAAAAAAAAGTGTCTAAACTGATACGATCCTGATTTCCGGTTCTTCCTATCAAAATGGAAGTCACGGCTGTTAAGGCAATATGCAAGGACTGTTTTAAGTTTCTTTTTGTGATGTTGAATGTCCATAAACAGCCTTTGCCTGAACCGCAACAACGAACATAAAATTCTTACTTTGATTGCTGGTGATTCTGTCAAGCTTCAGTTGTTGGATGTATACTGAACCGTAGTCAAAGAAAGCACCGAAGTCTCTGGGAAAGTGCAGCCACTTCTGCCTGTCGAAGATGTCATGGCAGATTTATTGCTTAAAAACGGCAGATCGCGACGCCGCAACATTACGGTGATAGCCACTCAACTCGTCAAGCAATTTTCCTAAATTAATGGAACCCAGAAAATCAATCCATTCGCCACTAACCCTTATCCTGAGACAGGAAAATCTATTCCTCATGCTGTCACTCTAATAATAGAAATTAACACATCTTTACTGCCAGTAACCAGGGCCACTGAGAGCGGGCTCAGGGTCCGGTGGAGTTATTTTCTCTGGTCCTCCCTTTCCAAGCAAGAGCGAAAGGGCTAAAAATCTTGAAAATAAATCGGAAAAGATTAGGTAGACAGACAGACAGACACACAGATAGACAGACGGACAGACAGACGACAGTTAGATAGATAGATAGACAGACAGACAGATATAGATAGATAGATAAGATAGATAGACAAGATAGACAGATAAGATAGATAGACAAGATAGACAGATTAGATAGAGATAGATAGACAAGATAGACAGATTAGATAGAGATAGATAGATAGATAGATAGATAGATAGATAGATAGATAGATAGATAGATAGATGGATGGATGGATGGATGGATGGATGGATGGATGGATGGATGGATGGATGGATGGATGGATGGATAGGTAGGTAGGTAGATAGATAGATAGATAGATAAATAGATAGATAGATCATAGATACATACGTACATAGGTACATAGACAGTCAGACAGACAAATGAACAGATATATAATGGATGGATGGAAGAAGGATTGTTAGCCAGCTGCAGATGGACTTTAGACTGTCTCACAATCTGTGACCTAACTTAATTGGAATGCGCCCCAGGTCTTTGAAGAAGGCAAAAAACTTTTTGTTTGTCTTCTCTCACAGTTTCTGGTTGGCACACGGAAGGCACCTCCGAAGTGCTGTTTGTTCTTCCTGATGAGTGCAAAGTCCCAAGTCTGGAGTCTCTTTGAAATGCACATAATGTAGCTGCGCTGTTCCTCGTCACCTGCTCAAACCACTACACGGTCCGTTAATTAACAAGCATTTGATTAACCCCACACTTAAATGTATTTATATTGAAGGCATTTTTTCATCGCACATTTTGGCTGCTGCCCTCACTGACGGGATTCATCATATGTTTTAAACATCGGACAAACATTTTTTTAAACGGACACTTGGGAAATGAATGAGGTAGGACTATGACGCTTGCTTATTGGTATCTACCAATATTACTGCCTTCTCGCGTTTTACGCTATGTAGGCTTGTAATGCCACAATTTCGCAGACCCTGCTGCCTCCATCTTCAGAGTAAAACAACAAAGAATAACTCCCTCTAGAAGATGAAGGGAGCTCGTTCTTCCAAAACGCCTTATTCCCGTCTACCTATTATTTATGTTGGAATATTTTAAAGCAACAGAAATGAAGTTCACACTTTTGTAACTGCCAAAAATGGGAATTCGTATAATGTGTTGTATATTTACAAGTAACTAGGCCTTTCCATATGTGGGATACTTTTCGTTAGGTGTGACGTACTGCACAATGGATGTAATAAGCACTGTCGCATTTCTGTTTTCATGCAGAACGTCAGATTTTCGAAAATAGGTTACATATTGACTGTTTCGCAGGAAGTATAAATAATTCGAATATTAAGTATTTAAAGAACCAAATCTTTGCACCTTACACAGCAGTTCTACTGTAATATATTCAAATGATTCAGAAACACTCGCATGTAAGTGTTTTTTTACATTGTTGTTTAATATACTACCTTTTACTGTACCACCATCATTGACAACTTTTAAAATAAAATAATTTCTATGTCGTCTTTTATATGCAAAGTTTTTAATATACTACCAGATCTGATAAGTCTCTAATTTTTAAGTTCAAACCGTCACACAACAAGTTCGATTTATACATGACTATATACTATTCGCTAATTAAACTTGTAAGCACTTGGGATCCCACAGTGCAGAAAAACTGATCAACGCTTAGATGTGTCCTTGGAGGGCATGAGTATGACCTAATGGGTCGAAACATGTCGCCCTGACATATGTACCATTGTATATAAAATAAATGTTGTGTTAATGACGGACGTCTAGTATTTTATTTGCACATAAGTGTTCTTACTTCTTTCTTACTCCATGGTGCAGAGTCCTTCTTCAGAAGCTAACTAGTTTGCAGCTAGTCAAGAAATTCCCCGCATTTCACGGAACCCGATGGTTCATTACCGCACTCACAAGCCTCCGCCAACCGTCCCTATCCTGGGCCAACCCAATCCAGTCCACATACCCACATCCCACCTCCTGGAGCTACATCCTAATATTATCCACCCATCTACGCCTAGGTCTCCCCAGTGGTCTCTTTCCTTCCGGTTTCCCCACCAAGACCCTATACACCTCCTCTCCTCACCCATACGCGCCACATGCCCAGCCCATCTCATTCTTCTCGATGTTATCACACGCACAATATTGTGTGAGGAGTACAGGTCATTTAGTTCCTCGTTATGCAATCTCCTCCATTCCCCCGTTATCTCGCCCCGCCTAGGTCCAAATATTCTCTTCAACACCATGTTCTCAAACACCTTCGGCTTCCTTTCCTCCCGCAATGTCAGCGACCAAGTTTCACACCCGTACAAAACAACATGAAAATTATACTTCTATATATCTTGATCTTTAAATTTTTGGGTAGCAACCCGGAAAACAAAAGATTCTGCACCGAATATAAGTGTTCTTGCTATGAAACTGAAATGTGTTTAATTCACAGGGAAAACGTTCTTAGACATTTTTATTTTATTTATCTTTCTAATGGCAGGTACATTGATTATTTATCATTGACCTATGTGACCAATAAAAGTAAAATATCAAAGTTACGCTATATGTACTACAAGTATTATAAACAGCATTCAAGGTAAATATTAAAGTTTAATAGGAAGGAGGCAGGTCCCAGTGGCCGCGCGGTCTAAGGCGTAGGTCTACGGCCGCTCGCCTGCTGAGATTGTGAGTTCGAATCCCACCGGGGGCATGGATGCCTGTATGTTGTGAATGTTGTTTGTTGTCAGGTAGAGGCCTCTGGGACGCGCTGATGACTCGTCCAGAGGAGTCCTACCGACTGTAATGCGTCGTTATGTGTGATCTAGAAACCTCAAGAAGGAAGAGGTCATGGCCCGCGTTGGGCCGCAGCGCCACAGGAAAAAAAATAGTTAGAAGTAGTCACAAAAATAGTAATAGAAAAGAAACGAAGTCAGTTTTCCATCATTTTTGTCCTGGCCTCCCAGTATCGCTCACACTCTGTCCTGTTAAATAGTGCCGTATATTGTTCTAAATGGTTTCTGTCCATGGGTTAGCGGAGGCTGCATAGCGTGCAGTAGACAAGACAAGGAGCGGGAATAAATAAATAAAGTCCTTACACCAACGTTTCGTGCGAATTTAACTCATTACAGCTCTGTGGAGGAAGCCACTCTGGGAGCTGATATTCGCCCAGCTGGTCAAGAAATTGTCCGCATTTTATGAAACCACAAGGTTTATTACCTTATTCAAATAGGCACGCCACTGCGCCATATCTACATCCAGACAAACATTCAAATAGGCACGCCACTGCGCCATATCTACATCCAAACAAACGCAGTGTGTCTCAGCCCTTTTTTTTTTTGGCTCGATGCCCCCCTCGTCCCTTCCAGTTCTTGAGTGAAGATCTTTTTGGGCATTCTATCCTCCTCAATCTCTCTAGGTGACATATCCAGCTTATCCTTTGCCCTTTTATCCATTTTACCATATTTTCTCCTTTGCTCATCTCTTCTAGTTCTCAATTCGTACGACTTTTCCATTCCTCATTTTCATATTTAGGACCATATGTTCTTCTAAATATTTTCCTTTCAAAAATTAGCAGAGCTTGTTCTTCTTTCTTCGTCATCGTCCATACTTCCGCTCCATACGACACTACCGGTCTTGTTAGTGTCTTATATAATAGAATTTTAGTAGCTGCTCTGGATAAAAGTCGACTCCTGAAGAGACTTACAGCGGCAAAATAAGTTATATATTATAAAATATTTATATTACTTTTATTTACAATAATTTATCATTTTTCAGTATCTTGTTGACGTGTTAACATATAATTTAAAATATTCTGTTAATAATTGGCATAACATTCAGGGTGTTGTTCGTACCTGATGAAAAAATTGCTAGTTTTTGATTGCCCTGTTGAGGTGTTTTGATTCAGTTTTAAATTTGAAATATTTTATTCAGTTAGTGAACCTTCGGTGGCCCTCTCAGAATTTACTGTGGTCCCCAAATTTATAGTAATTATCTTGTGGCCCCATAAAAACTTGGAGTGCCAGGAGCTCATATGCCCCACGCTGGGACCGTTGGACTAACGTGTTCACATATGCACGCCACTGTGCCCTGTCTACATCCAGACAAGCCAGTCCACATTCTTAGCTTCTTTTCCTATAAGATTACATTTAATGTTATCTTCCTTTATACACATACATTTTCTTGTCGGTCTGTTCTCTCTAGATTTGCCAAATACAACGTTGAATTGAAGTTCACATCATACTGTATTTTAATACCTTCAGTTGAACAGTAAATTTACTGAACCAGCTGCCACAGTTACAACATGCATTAAGGAAAAAAAATATCATTTTTTTTTCAAAAATCACACGAAATAATTGTATCCCCGTAACATTTCACGAATCGTTTACAACATCACTTGTTAGTAACGTAACCTCTTATTAACGTAACATATTATTAGAGGTTACACTTCCTACAAACCGAAAAACAATTAACCAACAAAACCAATAACAATCGCCAAGTCTATGCTCATGACTCAGTTCTGTATATATATAACCATTTCAATATACAAATAATTGAGAAATGTTTACGATTCTCCAGTATAGTGATTTTCTTTCGACTACCGGAAATTTGCTCCTTTTCCATTACGGCCACAATAATAAGATGGACAATGTGCGTATAACGTAACACTGAGGCACGTTCGTACAATCATTGTTGCGGTGGGGAAGCAATAAGTATTACATATTCTGAGTTTATGTCTGTAGCTTTTGGTATGCAGAACGCAATGGGCTTGCGCCTTATTTTATTGTTATCAGTGGCCTGTCTGGTTTAACGTATTTTCTTACATTATCTTATAAACGGCACGATTTCCGGATAAACGTTATTTTAAAAAATGAGTACGGATTTTCACTGAGGAAGAAGCGTTTATTTGGCGTGTCTGAGGATAAGAAGTTGTGGAAAATATCTGGACCCAAGACATAGGAGACATTTACACAATTAAGAGCATAATGACGGGTATTCTTAGTTAAAGGATCTTTAGAACAAATGAAAAAGATCAAATTTATCGGCAGTGTAGCATGTGTAAGATGCGAGAAATACATAAAAAGTTTAGCCGAAAATCGTGAAGAGATATGACCACTTCAAACAGCTAAACGTAGAAGGGAAGATAATATTAAAATAGATCTTGCAGAAACAATTGGGGTATGGGAAATGGAAGTTTCGGATACGGATATTTGTGGGTTCTTTTGAACGATGAAGCAAACACCTGTGTTAAATGAAAGGATGGCAATTTGTTTTCTCAATAATAAATCTGTTCCATACAGTTAGGTGTATACTTACTTACTCGATGGTGCAGAGTCCTTCTTGAGAAGCTAACTGGTTTGCCGCTAGTCAAGAAATTCCCCGCATTTTACGGAACCCGAAGGTTCATTACCGCACTCACAAGCGTCCGCCACCTATCTCCATCCTGGGCCCGCCCAATCCAGTCCATATACCCACATCCTACCTCCTGGAGATGCATCCTAATATTATCCACCCATCTGCGCCTAGGCCTCCCCAGTGGTCTCTTTCCCTCCGGCTTCCCCACCAAGACCCTATACACCTCCTCTCCTCACCCATACGCGCCACATGCCCAGCCCATTTCATTCTTCTCGATTTTATCACCCGCACAATATTGGGTGAGGAGTACAAATCATTTAGCTCCTCGTTATGCAATCTCCTCCAATCCCCCGTTACCTCGTCCCTCCTAGGTCCAAATATTCTCC
>Ga0123354_10003191_pt1 | contig 22448 bp, 9 predicted proteins | sample TergutLab28metaG_2_FD_97872 | JGI IMG/M metagenome (GOLD analysis project Ga0123354, IMG submission 97872) | Labiotermes labralis P4 segment gut microbial communities from Petit-Saut dam, French Guiana - Lab288 P4 | ecosystem: Host-associated > Arthropoda: Insects > Digestive system > Gut ... | reverse complement strand
ATATCTTTATCATTCCTGTCAGCTCTATCTTTATCATGCCCCTCCCTTCTCATCCTTATCACTTCTGTCCCTTATATCTGTATCACTTCTGTCCCCTATATCTTTATCACTTCTGTCCCCTATGTCTTTACCATTTCTGTCCCCTATAACTTTATCATGTCTGTTACCTATATCTTTATCATTTCTGCCCCCTCTACCTTTATCACGTCAACTCCTCTGTCTATCCTTCTGCGTAGACCAGAAGCCCCCCTCGCTTAACTAATTTTAACGGAATTCCTCTTTGTCATTGATAATCAAATTTGCCGAAGCATGAAGATTTTTTTTAAATTGAACAAACTAATAGCACTGTATACGAAAGCCTACGTATTAGCACCTCCTGTTCGCGTTACTGGTCTACTGAAATAAGTGAGACGGTGTTCTCTGTGATATATGGGATGTAATCGAAGAAAATGTTTTTATGACTAAGACAAAATGTGTTGTATGTGATACAAGCGCCGAGGCTGAAGAAAGAATTGAGCTTTGAATATGGAAAATGAACGATTTATGACGTCTAGTATCGACTGGTAAGAGATTTGGGTTGTAGATTGTAAATTGTAAATAACAAGACGAAAGTTCTGGGCATATGCAATTTAATTACACACACCAACACATGCACAAATATATTATTTAAGTATTCTAAAATTTACATTAAAACATTTAAAACGCTCCTACATGTTTCCATCACACGATCATCCGGAGGGAGCATACATTTTTCCTTGCTAAAGTTATAATTTAAAACATTCGAATGATTCAATTGTAACTTTAGCAAGGAGCAACGTATGCTCCATGAGGATTATCGTGTGATCGAAACATGTAGGAGTGTTTCAATGTAAATTTTAAATTTCTCAAATAATAAAAATGTGTATGTGTTGGTGTGTGTAATTAAATAAACTACAGAATGCACGGTGCAACTATAAAAATAGCTCTGGTTATGTTGCGCTGTGTGGAAGTTTGCTAACTTATTAACGGCGTGAGTCGAGGTTAGTTTCTTAATTTGAGCGTTAATGTTTAGCGTAGTGTGTTAACAGTACTGCTGGTGTGTTAACAGTACTGCTGGTGTGTTAACAAGGACTGATGGTGTATTAACAAGTACTGCTGGTGTGTTTACAGTCCTGCTGGTGTGTTAACAGTACTGCTGGTGTGTTAAAAGTACTGCTGGTGTGTTAAGAGTACTGCTGGTGTGTTAACAGTACTGCTGGTGTGTTAACAGTACTGCTGGTATGCTAACAGTATTGCTGGTGTGTTAACAAGTACTGCTGGTGTGTTAAAAGTACTGCTGGTGTGTTAACAGTACTGCTGGTATGTTAACAGTATTGCTGGTGTGTTAAAAGTACTGCTGATGTGTTAACAGTACTGCTGGTATGTTAACAGTATTGCTGGTGTGTTAACAGTACTGCTGGTGTGTTAACAATTACTGCTGGTGTGTTAACAATTACTGCTGGTGTGTTAATAGTACTGCTGGTGTGTTATGAGTACTGCTGGTGTGTTAACAATTACTGCTGGTGTGTTAACAATTACTGCTGGTATGTTAACAGTACTGCTGGTGTGTTAAAAAGTACTGCTGGTGTGTTAACAAGTACTGCTGGTGTGTTAACAGTACTGCTGATGTGTTAACAGTACTGCTGGTGTGTTAACAGTACTGCTGATGTGTTAATAATTACTGCTGGTGTGTTAACAAGGACTACTGGTGTGTTAACAGTACTGCTGATGTGTTAACAAGGACTGCTGGTGTGTTAACAGTACTGCTGGTGTGTTAACAGTTTTTGCTGGTGTGTTAACAAGTACTGGTGGTGTGTTAACAGTACTGCTGGTGTTTTAACAGTATTGTTGGTGTTTTAAGAGTATTGCTGGTGTGTTAAAAGTACTGATGTTGTGTTAACAGTACTGCTGGTGTGTGAACAGTACTGCTGGTATGTTAACAGTATTGCTGGTGTGTTAAAAGTACTGCTGGTGTGTTAACAATATTCCTGGTGTGTTAATAGTACTGCTGATATGTTAACAGTATTGCTGGTGTGTTAACAGTACTGCTGATTGTGTTTTGGGTTATGAATGAAGCTGGATAATTGAAATCCTTAATCATCTCTTAAAAATTTTGCAATTTTTTTCAATGAACCACACAAGAATAAGCAAATACGACGCCACGTCCTGACACAGTATCATCGCTCTTATTCTCTGACTTTTAATGTTACTTTTTACTATTGTAGTTAGAACTGCTACGTCTGAAGTCCCACGGTCTGTGCGCGGTTGATAGACTAATAAATGTGGAGCAATGTTGGAATGATGACTGAGAGAGGAAGGTCGCAATGCCCGGTCCAGGACCTGTCTCACTGACATTTTGTTACCGCACGTCCAACATTGACTGCCCTTACATTGAACCCGTTTTTCCACGGCCTTAAACTTCTACTTGTGAACTGACTGGAATGAGCAGTGTTACCGGGTAACTGATGGGCACATCTGTAGCTTGCAGCACGGTGAGCTTTCCGTAGGGTACGATTTCAATGGACAGGGTTTGCGTCATACGCAGAATTCTTGATCCTTGTAGTGTTTAAGAAGGAGAAAAAAAATGACAGCAGTTAACAACAGCGGAAAATACTTGTGTTTCAGTCAGTATTGCAGTCTAGACTATGCCTAGGAGTGATAAATATCTAGCGTATTCAGCTAGGACGTGATATCACAGTGTTTGCCAACGACTGTATTGTGGTTACAGGGATGAATCTGTGGAAATGGTGGCAGAAGTTGGAAACTGCCAAAAAGACCGCATAAATTCAAGGCTGTTACGGCTTAAGGTAAATATCTGTCGAACAATGAAGGGTACAGTACCTGTAATGACGTTAGTGGCTTGAATTATAATTGACATTTTTGACTGGATTTTCGTTTTCATCCCAAAAGGCATGGTTGCTTAAGAGAGGAAACGCTGGGAGTAAACTATCCCGTCTGCTTTACTTTAAACACTCCCACGTAAATATTAAGTTAGCAGCAACTACAGTACAAAATACTGCTAATCTAGTGACCATACTCATTGTTCTTCTGCTGTCGAGTTTATTAGAAAGCAGCTACAAATAAGCCCGGGATAGCCATCTGTTGCGGTGTCAAGGCAACGGGCTACAAACCCGAGGAATTTTGTTACGTTTCCCAGCAGTATTAAGAAACTTCTGTCCTCCAAAGCACCCAAACCTGCTTGGGTCCACTCGATCCTCCTCTTAAATGAACACCGGGATGTGAAGTTAGCCACTTACATCCATTTAGTGTCGCAGTTAAGAATACTTGGAACTATACCTCCATTCCCTCATTTGCTTTAATTGCTTGCACACAACAGCGTCTAGGAATAAGACCAAAAATTTCGACGAAAATATTAATATTCTATTGTTATGTGCGTCCGGTATATGCTCATATATTTGAAGTGTTTGTTGTTAAGACCAGAAGACGGCTCAGGGTGACTGATATACTATCACATATTTTCGGTACGGATATTTAAAAGTGGTTACAATTAAGTTTAGAAGATGGCATCAAACGCTACGTAATCTGTCGTGATATATATTCGGTTTGTATTTTGGTAAGTGGATACAAATAAGACCAGACTATGTATGGCACCAAACGCTTTGTATTCTGATGATATATTCGTTAGTTATGAGTAGCTACCAGAAGGTAACAGTAGCAGTTAAACATAAGTTGTGGTGATGGCTGCAGTAAATGCGACCTTAAGGTGCACTTTACTCTGCTGCAGTGAATTTAGTAAGTGACAAAATTCATACAGTTCATTTTTAAGTGGACTGACAACTACTGTGTGTAGGTATATGTATATATATATATATGTATCGATTCTTATAGAATCATCTTCAGGCCCTTTTAAGAAAATAGATCCTTGTTAAAATGTTTAAAAATGCGCTGTGGGATCCAACAGCGCATTTTTAAACATTGCTAAGTAAGGATCCATTTTCTTAGTAGGACCTGAAGATGATTATATAAGAATCGAAACATGTTGCCCTAGTACAATAATAAACATAATAAAGTTTAGTTGTGTTTGACTGACACATCATTGTATATTTATGTATGTGTTAAATACTTCGGAATGGCAAACATTAAATAAACATTATATATATATATATATCCTTATGTTCTTATAGACAGAAGTAATGCAAACACACAAAAATTCTTATGTCACTATATTTACAGCTCAGCAGGGTACCGCTGACGTTTCGATAAACATTCAGCTAGTAACAAATATTACAGTTCCTCTCTACTTTGAATCTGTCAGGTACGAATTGGAAAAGGCGCTTAATTGCAATGTTTTTATCTTTCACATGATGAAATGTTCCCTATACGCGTTGAATCTGCGGGTGTGTGTGTGTTAACTGACATCTTGCTACATCCGACATTAGCAAAAGCTCTATTTCGTTATGCTTCATTACGTTCATAAGAAATGAGAAACATTCCTTTTGCTTTGTGCCATGTCATTTATTACAGTTTCTTAATCATCGACTCATTTAGTATCCAATATCTGGGCCTTCAATTTCGAATGCCTAAGTGTTTTGGATGTGACATTAGTGTCGTTTGGTGAGTAGTTCCCGACGTTTCGAAATATCGTATCTTCTTTTTATTCCTCTTGAACTGCTTGAACACGAAGACAAAGACAGTGTGATCCTTCGGAAACTTCGGAAAGCCTTCTCCGTGCAGCACGACGGCATGTCCAAGAAGACCTGCGTCTACAGCGTCATCGCTGTGGGTTCTGCGGGCATTTCATGTCTTAATGCATACAACCGAGAACTTAAAGTTGATGACAGGACAGCAGTAGAGTTGGGAGATCGCACAGTGTTGGTGTTGCCTGTAGGAAGAACCGTTCTTGTCTGCCAAGTTATACTGCCATAGTACTGGTGTTGTCTGTAGGAGGAACCGTTGTTTGCCAAGTTGTACAGCAACTGTGTTGTTGTTGTTGTTGTTGTCTGTAGGACGAACTGCTCTTCTCTGCCAATTTATATGGCCAAATGGACATGCACAACCTACCAGGCAGAAAAAAAAACGGCATAGAACTTCCCTTTAGAAAACCAAACTCTTTTCCAACGTTCTTACACTCTGTAATGTAGCCCGTTACCATAGCGTACCGCTCAAAATACTGTGTGTATAAATCATTTGTTTATGAAGTTAATTGTTATTTATGAACCTTTTATTTACTTTGCGTGTGTAATATAATTTTGTGAGGGGAGGTGAAGTGGGACAGGGAGTGGGGTTTCTTTGCCTGGTCTTGTAAATACAGGCAACTATTTCATTTGAAACAGTACATGTGCTCTTATTAATTATCCTGAAAGCTTACTTGTGCATGCTGAACAGAATGCGGAGCTTGGATATGAGCAGAATGATTGTGTGGAATGCGATGTCAGATGTCGAACATGACGTCACTTGTTTGAAATTATCGTAGTCATGGTATAGGTGTTTGACGCTAAAATGAAAATGGAAGTATGTTTGAAAGAGGAACGGACTATGACTTTTAGCTGTAAGCAATAAAATTTTAAAATTTTTATAACAATAAAGAAAAAGAGCCAATGAGCCTAACCGTATTCTTGGATTTGAAGAGAAGGAATTTTGATGAAGGAGTTGATTTAAATACTTAAAGAATAGAGAATGCTTAGTCAAATGTTGCGATTAATTACTGATTGAGTAATTACAGGGAAATTATTTTTGTAATAATCAAAGAACAGAATATAAAGGGACAAATGTTTTGTAAATATCAGTGAAAGAAATAGTTGAATACGAAGATAAAATAAGACAGATGTAATACATTAGGCCATATTTTATCTTTAAATATTCACATTTAATGCCAGGAAGAGACTTGAGCATTATGTGCATTGCACAGATTTTCAGATCCTACAGGCACAACAGAAAGGGAAGTTTATTTCAGTAAATAATTCGTGAAAGTATGTTCTTCTGTATTAACCTTTTGGCGCCGGAATTATTTTTTTTTTTATTTTAGCACATCCTGTATATAAAATGTGAATAACACAGGAACCAAATACGTTAGAATTATGAAACAAAATGCATTTTGAAGAGAAAAAAATGGACAGTATATACCATGTTTAAAATATTCAGTACGTATATTTGTTGAATAAATATATAAAATGCAACTTTGGAGGTTAGGGTGCGGTACGACCACTATAATTGACATTAGGCGTCTAAAAGTTAAGTTTACTTCTTATTTCTTAACTTCTTTTTTTTTTAATCTTTCTCTGTCTATACGTGATCTTGTTACATTTCACTGTATTTAAGTTTTAATAAAATAATTGACCTGAATTATATTTAAACATTAAGCTCGTACCGCTCAGTAAACATTCTACATCTTGGTTATACAGTGCAGTGAGGCAATGCTGTATAGGGAAATAATCGCTGTTTTTTTTCAGATCCATACAAAAGACATCAATACACTGTGTGGGCATAACGTAGGGTTGTTGAATGTTGAACCTGGTGGTAGATATGTGGGCTTTAAAAGTTAAACGAAGGAGACAGCAGATTTGACTTTTTTCTTCGTTGTATAAAACGTTACAGATAAGCCCCTGTTGTGTGCTTTATTCGCTTTATAAAAAAATTAAAATATTAGTTGCGCCTTGTGGCATATTCCAACTAGTCTTAAGTAATTAGATGATGCACTGTTCTTCGTTGTAGGAAGAGATGGTTTCAGCTCACCTACGGAACAACTACGCCCCTGGCAATAAATTCATAAAATGAGCAACACGAACACGGCCTGGGCATGGCAATTCATTCTTTATAAGTTTACACCCCCCCTTCCCCCACACTCAACAGTCTCCCGTAGCAAGTCTATACTGCCAACAGTCTACCAGACCAAGCATCGGAAGGCGTAGGTCTTAATATTTTCTATTGCACTGGACTGCGATTGTGGTCGGTGCGAGGCGCTTTGTTTCCTGCACAAGACTACAATTTGTAGCGTCCTACGGGGCCGTGCGACACTGTGGTTTGGAACTTCAGGTGTTGTCTTCAGTCCAGCAGGCTTTGCGCTCTACTAAAACGCTGCTTTAGTTATCTGTAATCCTCACCTTTAGAGCGATGGGTATATTATTCATCATTTTCCAAAATGTTTCGGTTGTACTGAGAAGGCAGTGGAAGAATTCAAATAAATGAGATTTTAATAAATAAATAACATTGAGTGTACAAGCATAAAGGAGGCATATTCCATGGTAGAAATTCCGTGTTAGTTCTGACTTAATATAATGCAAAATAGTGTAGGTCAGCACAACCTTCTTATTACACAAATTAGTTACATAGGCTACATGTTTCGACTATTAATCAGTCATCTTTAGGCCTATTTTAATCGGTTTAGTCACGAGACGCTATGCACACATTGGGATCCCAGCGTGTTTACATCAATGGAATACATAAAACTAGATCATTTGCCTCGAAACAACCGGATAGTAACGGGACTGTGTTTGTTAACTGGTAAACACCAAAATACCGTTTTTAAAGAGTTTTATATGTATTTTAACTATTTAATTACACAATTTGCACACCCCAACTTTTGAAAAAAATGGTCTAGTTTTATGTATTCCATTGATGTAAACACGCTGGGATCCCAATGTGTTCATAGAATCTTGTGACTAAACCGATTAAAATAGGCCTGAAGATGACTGATTAATAGTCGAAACATGTAGCCTATGTAACTAATTTGTGTAATAAGAAGGTTGTGCTGACCTACACTATTTTGCATTATATTACGTTTCTAGCACATCGTGATGCCTCCGATCAAGTTAGTTCTGACTGTATAATATAAATAATGGGTAACTAAGCAAACTGAATCACTAACTATGAGGTTCAGAGCTCTTCCTGGGAAGCTTATAGTAGCTAAACCAAACAAGAAACTTCGTTCAGATTTTTTAAAACCGAAGTTTCATTAGCATATTCACTCCAGTCCACCCCTTGCCCAGTGTCTAGAGCTAGATGAATCTAGTCCGCGTCCTCTCACTTATTCCTGTTAAAACCGTTTTAATATTATCTTGGCACAATTTGTCTTCCAAGTATTCTCCTTTCTTCAGGTTTCCCCATCTAGCCGCTGCTTGTATTTCTGTTCTCTTCCCTGTTGTTCTACATGTCTCATTCTTCCTCTCAGCTTCTTTGATTTTCTCACCCTAAAATATCCGGCGGGAAGCCGCGATGGTTCAGTCGGTATAGTGAGAAGGTTAGGGGCTGAAAGGTTATGTGTTCGAATCCCGTAAAGGCAAGGGGTTTATCTCTGTTCCGGTCCGTGCAGACCGACTCAGGAGCCCATTAACACTAATATTTAATGGGTACCGGGAACTCCTTCATGGAGATACGGGGACTGGGCCGTGATGCTGACCAGTCACCGGCACATAGTAAGGAGAATGAGAATCAGTGGCTCTATACCTCCATTTCCCCCCTGCATGTCTTCATGGCGTTTGTAGAGTTTACTTTACTTCTGCCTTAAGAGTATAGTGTAAAGTGTACAAAGCATAAGTCAACTAATTATTGCTGTTAAGACAGGTGAATTCATTTAATGAAACTGGTGTGTTGCTGCGATGCTCAGGTCAGGGGACAACATTTGTGTTTACATTATGAAATGACGTGAAAGTTTCTAAAGGCCAAGCAGATTTTTTTTTTGAATTATGTAGCGTAGAGTGTTTGGATATTAGTGACTAGTCACCTTGAAACGATGTGAAAAGGGCGGCGTTAGGGTAGTCGAAGGTACTGTCCCAGAATTGGTATGTACGATTTGAGAGAAGCGTTGGAGGAGGTCATTCTTATCTCTTTAAAATCACGTTGGTTCCTACGCGTGTAAAAGGCTTTAACAATGAATATTCTGCATTTATCCCCCTCATCATAATATCTTATGTGTTTTGATATAGTTTTTAAGATCAGCAGCGACTCTTTCCCTAAAAATCACGAAATTGGACTTTGCGATGGAATCACAGTGAGTCTACGGATAGGCAGTAACAGAAGTTCAAAATATTATTTTTTAAACTGAAGATGCTTAAATAGGTGTTAAACAAAACAGGCCTTGAGTTTCAACTTTGAAGACTCAGATTAAACAAAACTGTATTTAAGGACCCAGTCCGTACCGCACAATAAAAACCCTTCGTCTCCGTTATAAAAACCAGTTAGTAAATGCTGTATAGGGAAATAATCGCTCTTTGTTCTGTGATCCATACAGAACTCATAAATACACTGTGTGGGTTGAACGTAAAGGTAAATCAGTCCCATTACAGGTCCGAGGTGCCCAGAGGGTTCCAGGAAGTTAAGGTTCTCAGATTACGTGATAATGGCCCAGGATGGTGGTAACTTTGTCAGCCTTACGCACCGGCCGTTTTTACCCCCAGGAAATACTTCTGGTACTCATTTCTGTTAGAGGCTGTGTCGACCCCAGGACCATAGTGATATCGGAAGGATTATGTCAATGAAAAATTCCAATGACACCATCTGGAATCGAACCAGCGACCTTCCGATTTGTAGCACAGTACGGGCTGAACGTAAAATTGTTTAATATTAAATCTGGCGGTACGTATAGTAAATAATGTGCTTTGAACTGTTAACATGTCACATAGACGACGTAAGCCTTGTGAAAGACGTGGAGCGTCTGACCGTTGTCACACTTATACTGCCAGTGGCCTGTCAGCAATCGTTTCTTGTATCCGTAGAAGTATTTATTTGCATTATTTGAGAATCTGTAATGACTTTGAAATCATGCTTTAAGGTGTGGTCTCTCAACGATCGTGTTTATCCGGTCTATTTACCATTGAGGTTATTAAAAAATTCTAGAATCTGATGCGATGTAATCTCGTAGAATTGTGCCGAAGTTTCAGCGGAACCTGTTTCCTCCATTACCATCCGCCCTCATGACGAAAGTAGCGGGTCGCTCTGAAACGTCTGTAATGCAGTTATGCCAGACTAAACAGCGTTACGTCTAGAAAGACAACCCATTAGCGTCAAAACGGTGAGAACCCCATATGTCATTTTCTGGCTTTCTAAAGGATATCGACTATGCGAACAGGCACACTGCAGTGTGATAGACTGATCATAGAACGCGAGATTTAGAATTATGACGTCAGAAGGATATGACTCAATAGATTTATTTTCACTCTCTTGCATTTTTTGTTCGCATGGATAACAAAAGAAAGGCAAAAAATAAGAATAATATATCAAAGAGCTGGCCGTCATGACGCGCATAAGAGAATAGGCACTGAAGGGAAAGGGGGAGGTAGCTGATATGAAAACCGATAATTTAATTGGACTACGCTTTGTTCTAGTGTAGTTAACAGCACGAAGATGTGAAGAAGGCGAGAAAAATAAAGAAAGAAAAGAGAAAAGATTTGAATAATTTATTCTGATAGGAATAATAGTAGCTACTTCTACTGGATCCGTTTGACTGAGGATCCTTATGTAAAAATCGGGGTGTCTATATATTTTTGAGCGGAGGAGGGGGTAGGTCGCATACTATCTTTTGAGGTGAAAGACCGTGTATATATTTCTTGACTCTTCAGAGGAACGGGCTGCCTCCAAAGAAGTTTCATGTGGCAGGTTTTTCCGAAACGTTGAATAATCTCTGCACAGACCACAATATTCTTTGTACAGAACATAGACGGCTGCACTGTTACTGACAAGAAGTTGATACTTCTCTAGGGGATGTATTTATGATATCCTTGGCTTCTTTAATCCTTTAAAGTTTTGAAGTATAAGTCTAGTGTTTGTCGATGTAACGTGAACAAAATGGGCTGTAAACCCAACATAATGGAATTTACCTGGAGTGTCTGAGTAAAACAATGAAACGCGTGGGTAGAAGAACCGGCCTTGCGTCGAAATGGACGTACCACGAATACAAGTCTAGGACGTTACCGCTGCTTTAACTTGCTCGATAGGTTACACATTGGTAAAGAAAATCAGGTGTGGTAAAAGGTAAAATTTATTGTAGTTACACGATTGTGGTGGTGATATGATGATCACGGCGGCAAACCTAAACGGGCGCGATTCATTCTTGGACTGGTTGACCCTTGAATATGGGACTAACAGGTCGTCCGGAAACGTCGGGACCACTACCAATTTACGCTGTTTAAATTCCCATAAGAACGCAGATCTCAAATTTGAAGTTGTCCCTCTACCGGTAGTGAAGACGTGTTGGGTGATTGGAGGTATGTTTCCACTCGTTCTTAACCTAAGCAATAAATTAAGGTAAGTAATTAACTTCACGCCCCATCAATTTTACCTTCCACAAGAGAGACACTGGTACCCTTTGAAGGGGAGGGGGGAGTTGTTTTTAACTGAGTCGGTCTCTACGTTTTTGAGAAAGGAAGAAGTCGGGATTCGATATAACGACTAAGCTATCCCAACTGGGCTTGCAACACCAATAGCAGTGACAGAAATAGCACAACCACAACAGTAATAGTTCATTTCAATTTCGTTTCTGTTTCTTAACAGGCTGAATCAACCTCCAAATGGCTCATAACACACAGCACAAAATACAAAGAGAAGTTAAAAAAATACACTAAACATAAATATGTGAAAAAACGTGTTTAAATAATTCAGTAGGACATAAAACAGAATAATAGGTCTAATAAAAAAGGTAAAGGTAAGGTGATCCCGTTACAGGCCCGGTGTGGCCCAGAGGGTGGGTAGAGGTATAGCTCTATTCTTCTATGCCCACGGCAATAGAAGGGGGTGAGTGGTCAGCAGCACGCCCCGGCCGCACTTTACTCCCGGGAAAGACCCGGTACCCATTTTACAGGAGGCTGGGTGGGTCCCAGGGCCGGTCTGGACGGGCGGAAAATCTCGTCCTCATCGGAATTCGATCCCGGACCGTCCAGCCCGTAGTCAGTCCCTATACCGACTGAGCTACCCGGCCCACAACAACAACAATAATAATAATAATGAGAAGGCGTAACATAATGTTGCAAACATCGATAGTAGCAGTTGCCTGAATGAATACAGCCTGTAAGTTACATGCCTGTGAATAGAGTTGACAAAGCCAACTGGCCGGTTTAGTGAAGAGAGATTTCATACCGTTTAATTAGCCCAGAAACACCTGTTGGCGTCGACCTGTAATTAACAGCGCCCTACGGGTAGAAAAATTGCCTATACATGATCATAATTAGTGATAATGGCGGACACATATTTGCTGATACTATTACAATCATGTTCGGAGGTCATTATTATTATTATTATGAGAATCATATAACGGGATCGCTGCAGGCGGCATCTTGCGTACTAAAAAGGAAGTGGTTGGCTGTTACTCGGACGACGCTGTTTTGATACGTTAGACACTGTAGCCTGGTAGGGACTTAGGGACTTTTCGGAGGAATCGAAGATGGAGGTAGAGCCTTATTGTCAAACAAATTCCTCCTTGCGAATCTGACTGTTGCTCAACTAGTTGATGTATTATTTTTCCCCTTTGATAGAAGCCGCACGTTTATTATTTATTTCATTATAGTTAGCAACTAGTCCACTGTTGTTCTTCATCGCCTTCAAGATCTTGAATAGTCCTGCCAATCTTCGTGGTTTTTCGACTCAGATGTCGTATGCATCTATTACCTCACCCATGCGTGCTACATGCACTAACATCTTATTGCTTGTGGTCTAATAATCGGAAGCATTGTTTTGACACCCAACGCACTGTGGTTTACCTCAATCAATTTTAGTTCTTTCTCCACAATCCAGCGACAGAAAGCGGTGTCACTGGAACAGACTCCAGCGTCTTACTTTCCAATTTCCCACAACCTGTGATAACAAGGTGGCAGATTTGCAAATAGATGCATCACTAGAGCCACCTGCTTGAAGGTCCTGAAGTGGTGTATGGTAATAGACTTTCTGTAAGTGTAGGTTTCATGTTAGTATATCTTCTGTAGCTAAACGTTTAATCGAAATAGATATTCCATTAAGTGTAGATTGGATGGTAACAGACCTTTTGTTAGAGTAGGTTTCATAATAATAGAGTTCTTGTAGCTATATTTTTAATTGCAATAGACATAGACCCTGTTTTAAGTGTAGTTTTGCTGGCTATAGACCTTCTGTAGCTATATGTTTAATGGTAATAGACCTTCTATTAAGTCTATGTTTAGTGGTTATATATCTTGTGTAGGCCTTCTCTTAGTGTAGGTGTCATAGTAATAGAACTTCTCTAGCTATGTGTTTAATAGTAATAGACTTTTTGGTAAGTGTAATTTTGATGCTAATAGGCACTTGTTCAGTATAGGTTTCATGGCAATAGACCTTCTGTAGCTATGTGTTAGTGGCAATAAACCTTCTGTTAAGTGTTGGTTGTGTGGAAATAGACCTGTATCTATATGTTTATCGTAATAGATCGTATGTTACGTTTAGGTTTTATGGTAATAAACCTATTGTTAAGTATAGGTTTCATGGTAATAGAACTTTTTAAACTGTTAATGGTAATGGGCCTTTTGTTGCTTCAGTTTGAATGGTAACAGGCCTCCTGTAGGTGTGGATTTCGTATCCATAGACTTTGGGTAGCTGTCGTTGCGTGGTAATAGGTCTTCTGTAAGTGTAGTTTCTTGATAATAGAGCTTGTGTAGCTGTAGGCTTCGTGGTGATAAGTAATGAATCGTTATAATTAGGGAAGAGAACTTTGGTTAGCTGATACCTTATAAACGTAGGAATGAATTCTGTGTGAAATGATATTTTAAGTCAAAATTACAGACAATTAAGGTGGTGTGAACTCTGAGGTCAGAGCAGGCAAATTTAACTTATATTAAGACTGTTAACATATTAGGTTCTTTATAAAAGTGGGGTAAATTAAAGACAGCACTTGCGATAGTTATGTAGAAATAGACATCTCTGCACTAGTTTCGCTAAGTGATGTTTGCTGAATTTCTTATGTTTATTCAATATCAGCTAGCAGGCATAAATAAGTCGCAGTATAGTCGAATTCTTCTTTATTATTCTGCCTAATAAGCATAGAGAGCCCGTGGGAAATATGGTTTGTTCATGAAACGGCTAACAGATGACGACACTAGCGATCTATAATACGGCTTATTACTCTGTCATTCGTCAAGTACAGTTGACGCCTGGCACAGTGAAGACAGTCCTTCTCCGCCCATTGTAGTCAGCGGACGAAATATTGGCGTACAGCAAAACAGAGAGATTCCTTTAATTTCGTATTACTTATACCACTGTTCATAGCTAACTTCAGTTACATCGCGTAGACTATATACAGGGTGATTTAAGAATTGATGTCTTAACTTCAGAATCTTATTCCGTGAGACAGTTCCATTCAGAAATATCCGATAAAGGACGTACTATGTTATTCCTGGGCGGGACTATGGATATTTGGAGCAATGCAAGTTGGTGTTCGATATTACCAGTTAGTGCAAGGAACAATCATAATGACACCACGATGCATGCTGTATTCACAGGTTTGCGAAGGTGTTTATTAGGGTGGGATGGAGATTTTGAGGATTTTCCTTAATTTCAGCAGTGAAAGCTCATACGAGCGGTTAAATTCTTCGGACGTGCTCTGTAATCCGCGAAACATAATGCAATTTCTCTAGAATACTCTAATTTAAGATTGTCGAATTCTTTATTTTTATGTAATCCGCTACAGGTAAGTGTTAGAAATGTTCCCAAACGTGTGAAATGTTAGAACACTTAAAGCATAATGATCACCGTGTGTGCAATTTGATGTAATGTTGAAAGAACTAATTCCCTACCACAATATTTATGTTAGACACTTTGTTTACAGCAACAAGCGACTGCTTTTCGGTACTGCGTTAGCTGACTGGTCTTAATGTTGGAGATGGTAATTGTTTACTGAGAGGTACGAGGTAATTGTTCAAATGTTATAATATTTAATCTTGCCGTCTCATTACAGACGAAGCCCCATGACAGCCGTGACAGTAGTGGGCACACTCACTCATGATTTTCGATCTTGCCGTGATGTAGAGAAGCCTGACATTCGGTTGCAGTGTGATTTCGTCTTGGGATTACATTCCTGCTTCAGAGATTAGCCACCGTTTAGCGGTGATGCTGATGTCGGGGCTTATTTATTTGTAGGTAGGCCTAACGTACGAAGGCCTTCAAAATCACAGTTAGGACTACGTGATTTTTGTTAAAATGGTAATGTTTCTGTGACAACAGCCATTGCTTGTTCACGCAGGTGTCCTATATGGACTAGCAGAAGTGTGTTGCAGGTGTTGGTTAGGTCCGTAACATGTTCATGTTACGTCACAGATTTACTGTGTTCGTTGCAAGCAGAAATGGGTTCTGTTATGGAATGGCTGCTATAGATGTGTCAGATAACTGATGCCTCATCTCCAAGCTCATGCAACTTCAGTGCCTGGAAGTAGAGTAAGATGAAGAGGCTAGGCGCGTCATGAATTCTAGTCATAAGGCAGGGTACAAAAAAATAGGATTACACACGTGTACCTCCGGTACTTAAGAGTGCTGTAATGGTGGTATCAGATGAGGGCTCAGCGGTAACTTGACGTACGGCAGTAGGTTGTTGAGCATGAAGTATTTTGTCAGTAACTGCAAGAAGCAGAGTACTTGCGAAAAGTTTTTAAGACATTTCTGGTTGTTACGCGGTTATTGGATTTATTACAGTGCTTGCGAACACTTGAAAATGGGCCTTAGTTCAGGCGTTATTATCTCTCCCATATACACCACTCTTACTTTAAGATAAAGTGTGCATTACGGTATGTTTCAGACAAAATATATGTGACGATGAGTCACGTAACGTTCCTTCAAATGTATTTTTCTCTCCTATTTCATAGTTCCTGGCATTGTTGACAGAGTATCATGATTAGCTTGCGGGCTGGACAGCTGTTATTTGGAAGTAAGGAGGGAACAAAGACGTCTGCATCGTTCACAATGTTTTTCACAGTGTACCTGCCATGCTGTGTCCTTCCCAATCTACCAGCCGAGAGTTTAGGAGTTATTTCTGTGATGTTAAAATGATTGTGACACCGAACATTTGCCTGTGTCGTAGTGCAGAGTTTAAAAATTTATTAATCGTACTTCCAAAAGCAATACATGTCCGTAACATGGTGCTCAATCATGGCGACGGAAACATTTTTCTTTTACCTTTTGTTTTTTATTTTCCAGGTTTCCAAAATAATGTAAATGAGGTTGATGTAAGGTGGGCCTAATGCGTATTTAAATTGGTTTCGTTATCTTGGTTGTTGAGTGTCACAGACCGAATTTTGTCACAGACGCCATCTTAGCTTCTAGATTTCACCTTAAGGAGGCCAGCAAAGTTCTGTAGATTATTACGAACATGTGACATTTACTGAAACTCTTAGCTTGGATTTTCTCCATATTTTCATTTTTACGAAAATCCAGTAATTTTATGTACATTACAGTGAAATTAAATGACGTGAAAATTTAAAATTATGCTAGTTCAAATTGTCTCTCTGTATGCCTTGAAGGTATATGGGAGACCAGGTTTTAGTTCCAATCATTCTGAACCCCGATTTAAATTGGTGGTAATTAGCTTCATAACTGGGACTTTTCCGCCTCCCCCGGAAAAAGGTCCCATTTTCCTTGTGCCACAGGACCGTCTTGACAGTCCCATGTCCTGCATTGTTAGAGCCACGATTCTTCGTTTATTCTTCCCTCTCGGCTCATTTTTTAAATCATCTGTTTTCCGAAGTTCGCTCTATTTTCTTTACCATGCCAACAGCAACATACCGTAACGGAATTCTGTGTGGAGTTCGCTCTCAAACCTAGGACACTGAGGGTCGTTCTAGGCTATTAGGGACAGTGAAAAATGGCGCTTTGAATAATTATGTGTTTTGGGATTCGGACTAGTTTGTAGGCTGTTAGAGATGTGCTGTATTTTCGGATATACCTCTGTTTCCATTCTCTACGTACTGAAGCGTGTCACATCCATCAGTGTGTATTCTTATAATTACCACAACAAGAATCTAAAATCCTTCAAAGTAGGTTTTCTTTAACATGGTGATGGACAAAAACCGGCTTCAGCTGTTATATTCAACGAAGTCCAAAGAAGCGGTACTGTTGGTGTGATCGGTGGTACAACTTCACACTTGTACCCCATAATCGGCCAGATGGCTGTCAGAAATTAAGCCCCCGTGGAAGTGGCCAGTTGCTGCCAGACCATCGCAATAGAGGAGTATGTACCAAAGGTGGAATGATTATAAGGAGGAAGCGGAGGAGACTCTAAGGAAATCTGATTCATTGCCGCGCGTCTCAGGACATGTTGCCAGGAGTTGAAACCTAGGCCCCGCGATGAAAAGGCGGCGCCTAACCGCTTGAGTTACGATACGTCATATCTGTTTTAAACCGAGACTTGTGCTGTAAAAATGGTTCGTTATAAGACTGTGAATGAATGAGGTAACTGGTAAGGTAGGGATAGTTGCGTTCTGCAATAGTGACTGAGTGGCTGTGTGATTAATCCGCCTCGTTGGTAGATGGTGGGGTTCGAATCTGAAGGCGTCGCAGACGGGACGACGTTTCGCTGGTACAGATGGCGTTAGGGAGGGTACAAGCAAGGAGGAAAGGGAAAGTTAAGACGATTATTAAATTGGAGGAATGAAATTTTGTGCTGAAATTGCACAAAATATGATTGCTGTCTCGCTGACAGTAATAGTAGAGAGACTGGATGGTAGGGGAAAAGTATATGTTATAAGCGGGGAGGGGAGATTGCAGCATCTTGTATTTTAGTTTGTTCTCTCCTTCACTGGCTGTCTCTTGACGAATGCATCTAACATTATTTGGAACTGGCAGCAGTTATATGAAGGTAGCCCAAAATTAAGGACTTTGAAACTTCAGCGGGAGATGTTAGCTGCCTTTAATATCAGTTTTGAATTTTCAACATAATATATATTTATTTACAAATCATTTCCTGTACACATAGAAAAATATTTTCCAAAACAGAATAGAACGTAAAAAATTCGTAATATAAAGGGCCCCATACACTCTAAATTACTGTGTAAAAAAAACTGCACGAAAAACTGAACTGAATTTTCTCTGGCACAGCACAGGTTTGTCAGTTCTGTATGTCTTATTGTGCGTGTGACTATGGTGGATAAAAACAAGGCTGTCGTTTGCGGTTTGCTAGCCACATCCGAAAAAAAGGAAAAGAAAGCGTAAAATGTGAGATGATGGTGTCGGCAGGTAAACTGAAGAAACTTTGGGATTCCCTGAGTGAACTGCGCAGTTCTCTGTGTGAAAGACAACTGGAAAGTACAATTCTGAGGCCTGCGCAATTGCTTGTCAAAACTGCGCAGTTTGCTTAGTTTTTCCGTCAGGTACAAATTCACACAGAAAAATCGCTCAGTTTAACAAAGTGAATAGGGCGCTTTAATAGACGAGCGGGCATTTCAGAAATGCGTACACAATTTGTCCCAGAGAAGTCGAAGGAGGAGATCATTTGGGAGACTTAAACATAAATGGGAAGACAGTAAGACCTGTTTTTAAGAAATGGGATGTGTGGCACATGGAGCTGTGATTTATCTGGAGTCTTCTTCTTTCTGGGATGCTGAGGCGCTGTATGTTTTGATTTTGTTACCGACGGTTCGGGATAACGTATCGGCCCCCCCCCCTCAAAGGTCAAACAATCCAAGAAAAATGACTGATCCTTAAGGAATGGATCGATAGGTTCCCACGAAAAGTTGGTAACCGACTACTAACCTACCCAACGTAACACCTAAGAAGAGCTAAGAATTGAAGCGCACCATAACGGAAGCCTGAAATCTCGAAAGGATTTGTCTGGCTTGGAATGCTTTAACGGGTATTGCTTCTGAAAAGGATGATGAATTTCGGTCTTCTTAGATTGTCGGAAATTTCCTGACGTATTGAGTGATTTATTTCAATTCGAATTCCTGTTTGAAAAAACATGGTAGTCGGACTTCATCAAAGATTGTGAAATGTAAGTTTTGCATACGTATATATTTTTTTGTAATTTACTGAGAGGTTTCCTTCAAATAATCATGTACTGATAGTAATAGGAGGACTGATGCACGTAGCAATGATTTATCAATATATGGCACCAAACAGCTCAGTGTGATTTTAGTTCTTAACAGTTGAATTTGGCCATTACTTGGTTCTAGTGTTGGGCCGTACGTCGTGTCTGTTGACTGTAACAAGCCGTGGCCTTCAACTGCCTCCAAGCACGTGTAAGGATATGTGTTACCTCAATTGCATGTCAGTCGCTTCCTTTCACATCCCTCCCAGTTTATTATCCAGTACCCATTCTACCGTTCGTTAAAACAATCATATTCTTGTGCTCAGAGTAAGAGTAAATGTGCGTATAAACGTAATACTGAAATGTGTTCTTCTAACCATTGTTGCAGCTGAACAGCCATATTTGTTACCTATTACGAGTGCGTGTCTGTGGCTTTAGTTGTCCAAGTTGCAAAGCGCATGCACCTTATATTGTCATCTGTGGCCTGACTCTACCGCACTTTTCTACATTATCTCATAACACTGGACAAAAAACTTAAAAATATTTTTTGTATCTGTGATGACTGTTATTAATTTGTTTGTTTGCATCTATGAAATTAGAAAAGGAACTAAAAATTACTTGGCTCTAGTTTTAAAATTTTGCTACCACTATGATATTTTACGAAAAGGATTGAAATATTATACGGAACGGTGGTTTAAATAAAAAAACTAAATAATATTCGGTGGAAAAAATGGTTTAGTAGACTTATTCTGTTTAGGGGTAATATTTACAATGTAAATTGAACGTCTTCATAATATTTTTCATGTAAGTTCTTTATTTAACACAAAATCATGCAATTTTTGTTTTTTCGTTTTTCCTGTCCCTTGTATTCCGCGTTAGGGGTATCCCTTTCTAAAGTCCAGCGGTAGTCGGCGAGCATAGCACAGTTCCATTTCCCTTGATATTCCTTCACCATTGAAGAAACGTCTTGATGGAAACCTTCTCCATGTTCATCACTCACTGCACCACATTTCTCTGGGAAAAATCAAATGTGAGTGAAGGAAGTGTATTTTTAGTGACACGTTACAGCATAATTTCCGGTAGCTCTGCAAAAGGATGTTTACAAGCTCCTCAGAGTTTTGAGGCCTTCTGTTTCACTACAGATTTAAAACTGTCCCAAGCCATCTTTTCGTCGCCTTGAAGGAGCTTGTCGAAGTATTCGTCCTTGATAAGGTCTCGTATTTTTGGACCAATGAAAATACATTCTTTCAATTTTGCCTCACTTAGTCTGGGGAACTTTTCTCGTAAGTAAGTAAAGGCAGCTTCTACTTGGTTCATGGCCTTTACAAAACTTTTCTTCAGACCCATCTTTAAATGCGTGGATGACAACAAAATTTTACTCGGTTCCACTAGTGGTTGATTTTCCACATTCATGATTCCTGGTTCCAGAGATTTTCTGGCAGTCCAGTCTTTTCTTGAGTAAAGAAGACCGAGCTCTGCTGTTCCAGTCACAAATGAAGCAACAATATTTTGTGAATTCTTGTTGTAGTCCAAGTAATAAAGCAATCCCTTTTAAGTCACCATTGACTTTCCATTTGAATTTATCGTAATTAATGGCTTCTATCAGAATCTTCATGTTTTTATATGACTCCTTATTATTGACTGAATGACCAACAGGAATAGAAGGTAGGGTGTTGCCACTGTGAAGGAGAACTGCTTTGAGACTCAACTGAGATGAGTCTATAAAGAGTCGCCGGTCCAGAGGATTGTGATTAATATTGAGTGTTTGCATCAGGCCATCAATATCCATTTTAAAGAACTGAACTAGGTCTTTGTACCTTTTACGATACACTGAAATTATGACTTTCTTTTATTACTCACCGTCTGGGAGCCAGTGCTGACACGTGTGTCCTTCTCAAGTAACTATTTTACACATTAAGCCACACTTCATGTATCATGACCACCAGAGCCAAGAATTGAATTATAAGGCCATATTTGCTCTCAGCACATTGAATTGGAGAGCAATCAACTATTTTGGTTACGGATACATTTTGTGTGTTGACCAGTGTATTCGGCAAGATTTTATAAAAAATGTTTACTGAACAAAAAATGTGTGTTTTGATTTTCTCTACAAATTTTGGCTGAGGTATTTTTCGTTCTGAGAAGAATCTGGCAAAGTTTTATCATAAATGTCCCGGTGGGGACGAGATTTTCCGCCTTTCTAGACCGGTCCTGGGGCCCACCCAGCCTTCTGTAAAATGGGTACCGGGTCTTTCGCGGGGGTAAAGTGCGGCCTGGTCGTGCTACTGACCACTCACTCCCTTCTAGTGCCGCGGTCATGGAAGAGTAGAGCTCTACCCTCTACCTACCCTCTGGGCTACACCGGGCCTGTAACGGGATCACTTTACCTTATTATCATAAACGTGCGTAGGTCTTCATGTAAAGTTCCTGTTATTCCTGTCAGATCTTATGAACCTTGAATTTACAAGACAGATTTTCGAAGAGTGCTGATATAAATTTCATATAAAACCGTCCATTGTTTCATCCTGACCGACTTACGGGCGGACGGACAGATGGACGGACGGAAGGAAAGACAGTTAGACATGACGAAACTAATCGTCGCTTGTCGCAATTTTTGGAACGCGCCTAAAAAGCCATATAAATTCAATAATCCATCCCATTGTTTGAAATAATGCAATAACAAATACAAACAACCGAAATGAATGCCCATCGGGGAGCCGTGAAAATGCTGAGGAAGCAAATTCATTGGAAGAGAACAAATAAAATGAGAAATAAAAGCGTACAAAAATTATGTGTTTACGAATTAAAACTCTTTCCACTAATGTATTGGCTAAATTTGTGCACACTAGTTTGTGTGATTAATCGATATGCAACCTGCCATGCGGTCTATAATCCACGAAACAAAATTGGGTGTTTCGACATTGCTGTAATTTAATGTTGCCGCATTTTGTACGTTCCGTTAAATCAAATAAATAGCAGTTGAAGGCGGGGGAAGGGGAGGAGCGGAGTCTGTGTGTATGTGAGTAAATATGAACATTTCGGCACTTTTCCCAGCAATACGTATAAATAAATTCCTCCCCCCCCCCTATTGAATACTGTCATAAGCCAGTTCGATGTACTTTATGTCCATATAACAGTACTATCCATCTTATATCATTTTAGTATTCAGTCTCCTGTCAAAGATCGCAAGGCGAAATTTTGGTGACTTTTCCCTATACTCGGGAGATCCCAGGTTGAATTCTCGGCCCAAAGCTTGAATATCGTAACCCACATAATGATTTTATCTATCCATTATCTCCAAATAAATGCACAGACTTTGCCCCCCAAAGTATGCCGCGTCCACTTCGTTCCAAAGCGTTGGCAATTTACGTATAATTCACAAATCATCTTGAACTTTTGACATTGTTAGTTGTTCTCTTGCCAATAATGTTAGTTGTTCTCTTGCCAATAATGTTAGTTGTTCTCTTGCCAATAATGTTAGTTGTTCTCTTGCCAATAATGTTAGTTGTTCTCTTGCCAATAATGT
>Ga0123354_10003190_pt1 | contig 22451 bp, 19 predicted proteins | sample TergutLab28metaG_2_FD_97872 | JGI IMG/M metagenome (GOLD analysis project Ga0123354, IMG submission 97872) | Labiotermes labralis P4 segment gut microbial communities from Petit-Saut dam, French Guiana - Lab288 P4 | ecosystem: Host-associated > Arthropoda: Insects > Digestive system > Gut ... | reverse complement strand
GTTCATTATGTAATTTTCTGTTTTTTATTGAGTGTTTGTGTTTTGACATGTTCCACATCCTTTTGGTTGTTGTGACCGTGTATGGATTAATGGAGTAAAAATAAATGAATGAATGAATGAATGGAAGAGCTGACAAATATTACACAATATTTTGCACCACATAACTAACCACATTGAGGACACAGGAAAATGTTATCATCTGATGCAGACCATTGGCTAGAGAATTATAAATGGACAAAAACTGAATTAGGATGGGTTATCGGCACAAAATGAAGGAAAAGAAGGTACTTGGATCTTGACAGATTCAGTTAGGCATAAAAATTAAGAAAACCCGATACAAGATATTGTCAATCGATCCCTAGAAGTGTAAATCGGTATGAAGTGCTGCAAAACCTCAATGAACTGAAAACAGGGCCTGACAATCTAGGTCTGGTGAATGACAAAAGATGTGAAGTTAGAACAAAGGGAGTCCCAGGAAAAAGGAAACAAAAAGTCATTATTATTGGTGATAGCCATGCAAAAGGGTGTGCAGCTGAGATAACACATAACCTCGAGAGAACATTCGAGGTTACGGGTTATGTGAAACCAAGGATGGGATTAGAGGAAATTACAAACATAGCAAGAAAGGAGACTGATGAATTTACAAAGAAAGACATGTTTGTAGTTTGGGGAGGCTCAAATAATGTAGCAAAAATGAGCCAGAAAAGGGTCTAGTACACATTTCAAACTTTGTAAAACAGAGGAAGCACAACAATATTATCAAAGAGTGTGTTCCAAAGAGACATGATCTGTCAATTACATCATGTGTTAACAGTGAGGCGACAACATATAACAGAAAATTACATAAGAGGATGAAGATGTGTGAGTATGTGAAGATTCTAGACAGTGAGGTAGGAGGGGAGCATTTTACCAGACATGGGCTACATGTGAATACAGTGGGAAAAGAACTAATGACCTAGAGAATAATAGACCATATCAGAAAACCTTTTTAGTAAGGAAGACACCTCCCATAATTTTGAATTGGAGGCAAGATCTCATGGACAGTGGTCAGGAAGGAGTTGAGGCACAAGAAAATGTAACATATTCAAAAACATCAGGAAGAAAAAGAAAGCAACAAGAGGTCACGATTTGTTATGGACAGCAGATTTGATGAGAAGAATATGGTGTTACCAGTAGTCAGCAGTGACAAGGAGTGCAAGAATCCAAAACTAGCTGTCCTTCATCAAAATATTTGTAGTCTTAGGAAAAAAACAACAGAATTCAAAGTGCTGTTATGCTCGGAGTTAAAGCATGTAGGAGTAATATGCCTCACAGAACATTGGCAGAGTGATCATAAACTAAATTGTACTAATATTGTTGATTTTAAATTAGTAAGTGCTTTTTGCAGGAGTAGTATTGAACATGGTGGATCTGGTATCTATGTAAAAGATGGTCTTGAAACTAAGGAAATAAGTTATTTTACAGGTATAAGTAAAGAAAATATTTTTGAAATGTCATTAATAGAACTGCCTGGATATAAACTATGTATAGTGTGTATCTATAGATCACCAGATGGACAGTTCGACAGATTTCTAAATAAGTTAGAATTAGCTATTCAAAAATTACTAATGAAGGATAAAAGTTTGATACTTTATGGTGAATGGAATATAGATTTCCTTCATGAAGATAGTAACCAAAAGAACTTAACAGACTTAATGTTGAGGTACAATCTAGTAAATACCGTTCAATCTCCTACAAGAATAACGAAAAGCACAAACACATTGATAGATGTAATTATAATAAACAAGAAGTATTATATGGAACCTGCAACAGTAATAGAATTAGGATTTTCAGATCATCAAGCCCAAGTGTTGCCTGTATTGTGTAAAAACCATGCTAGTGTAATAGAAGAGTTCTGAAAAGGCATTTTGGAGACAATGATATTAGGGAATTTAAATACTTATTTAAAAAGGTGACATGACAGGAAGTATTTTCAGAGACAGAAGTAACGCAAAATTCAAGGTTTTTATGAAATCAATTCTACTTTTTTTGACATAGCCTTCCCTCTAGAGTTCAGACATAGAAAGAAACCATTAAGGAATGGATGGATCACACAAGGCATAAAGATGTCTAGTAAAAATATGAGATTTTCAAACATGCTAAAGAAACAATCTAATCTTTCAGAAGATGCAAAAATGTATATTGCTAAGTATAAAATAATATACAAAAGAGTAACGAGGGAAACAAAAAGAGGGAAAATGATAAGTATGTACAGCTTGCAAATTACAAATCTAAAGATGTATGGCAAATTACAAACAAGAAAACTGGGAGAACCTCTTCAAATAAAGAATATATTACAATAATTTGGAATTCTGAAGAAATTACAAATCCCGAGCACGTAGCTGAATTATTTAATTCATACTTCTGTAAAATTTCAGAGGAACTATTAAAGAAAAATTGGAATAGAATGCCAAATTCTGAGAATCAACATTTAAAAATAAATGAAAGTACTAAAACTATGTTATTATTTCCAGTAAGAGAAAGTGAAGTGGAAAAATTGGCAAAGATGTCTTAAGAATAAATTATCAACAGGAATTGATGAAATACCTGATTGTGTGGTGTGAAACAGTGCATAAAAATACTAAAGAAACCTTTAGCCAACATTTATAACGCATCCTTAGAATAAGGGATTTTTCCAGACCAACTAAAAATAGCAAAAGTTGCACCATTATATAAAAAAGGGGATACAAGAGACATTGAAAACTATAGACCAATAGCGCTGTTATCTGTTTTTTCAAAATTACTAGAGAAATTGGTGTATAACAGATTAATGGCGTTTAAAGAAGGGAATGGAGTTTTACCTGAGACACAATGTGGTTTTAGGACAAAAAAATCAACTGAAACAGCATTACAGATTTTTATCAAACGTACACAGGAGGCCACTGAAAAAAAAAAACCCAATTCAAATATTTTAGATCTTACAAAAGTCTATGATGTATTAAATCATAAAGTATTGTTGTCTAAACTAAACTCCTACGGTATTAGAGGTGTGGCAAACTTTGAATCCTACCTATCACACCGGAAACAATGTGTGGAAATAAATAGCATGAAAAAAGGAATATATGTCTCAGCTACAAAGGAAACAGAGCATGGCGTGCCACGGGGTTCAATTCTTGGTCCAGTAGTATTTTCATTATACATAAATGACCTACCTCTAAATATTATGGGATCCAAAATAGTGTTATTTGCAGATGACACAAACATATTAGTACCAGATGAAAATATAAACAACCTCCAGTACAAACTAACAATGTTATGACTGAATTGCAAACATGATTTACACTAAATATTCTTGTAGTTAATGTTGAAAAGACGTATAATAAAAATCCAGTGTTATCACATGTTGTATTCCATACAACACTGAAACAAAATTTTTGGGCATATACGTTCATGAAAATATGAAATGGAATAATCACATTAAATACTTAAGTTCAAAACTAAATACAAGCTATTATATGATTAGCTCCTTAAAGAAAGTAATGAGTCCATATGTCTTAAGAACCATATACTTTGCATGTTTTCATGTTCATTTGAGATATGGTTTGACCCTGTGGGGTGGTGATCCTGAAAGTATAAGAATTTTTTGATTACAGAAGAAAGTTTTAAGAATAATAGATAAAGCTGGCTGACATGTTTCTTGCAGGAATCTTTTTAAACATCTGAATGTATATCCTTTGCCTTGTCTGTATATAAGTGAGGTTGTGTGTTGTGTAAAATCAAACATGGAAATGATGTAATATAGTGAAGAAGTACTTGACCATTGTACACGCCAAACATCAGATCTTCATACTCAATTCTGCAGAACTACACTTTTTAAAAATGGTAGTGCAAATGTTAGTATAAAATTGTACAATAAATAACCTAACACAATAAAGAGATTAAACAGGATACAGGAATTTAAAATAGGACTGAAGTATTTTTTACTGCAACACATTTTCTATTCATTGAATGAATATATGATCTCATAGGTTCTACTATTACTCAATTATTTATTATTATGTACACTTTATTCTTAGTATTTAGTAATTCCACAAAACAGGATACTAAAAAATTATACATTAATGAGTGAGTTTTAATTATACTTTATATTACTCCGTTTCACTATTGATGTAAATGTATTGCAAGTTTCTTTTGTTATGTATATTGTGTATGAGTATTTTTATGTAATGTAGGGAATGTAGACTGAGTCTGATGTGTCTGATGTCATATTTGTGGCTGGATGGACTGAATGGAAGAATAAAGAATGAAGAATAAAGAATTGTATAGATGTATGGCCTAATGATATGTGAGCATTTCTGTCACATAAATGAATATGGAGAACCATAATCGCTAACTGAGCTAGGAATACAGACTGAGCTGATATAGTCAGTGATTAGGGAGACAATAATTAATAACATTAGGTACCTTTAAGTATTTTTCCACCATTTTAAATTATGTTAGAGATGCTGAGCATGTTGAGCAGACATAGTGATAAGGAGAAAGGACATTTTATTGGCAATAATGTCAATGACAAAACAACCACTGTTATCAGTTATCAGTATAAAGAACCATGTGACCATGCTTACAGCAATGGAAAAAACAGAGTGGGAGTTCATTTGAGTGTGAAAACATTAATAACAATCATCACCATCAGTTTTATGCCTCATGTCACAAATGGAATTCATGTCTGGATAAAACTGACAAATCCTCAACAAGGGCAAGAAGTCTATAAGGGGCAAAGGAGCTTCCACATAATATTTGAGATATCTTCCCCAGATGTTGAAAAATGTGGGCAATTTTCATTAAAAAATTGCAAGTAATTATCAAAGCTGTTTCAGCATGTCAAAATTGGCTATTCTCTCAGTTAAGAACAATTTTGTTTTGGCAATGAAACATTCAGTTCCAGTGAAAGCACAGCAACATATTTTTAGGGTGGGTGAAACTGTATTCATACCGCTATTACAGTAGCTTGCCTATGTGCAACATCACCCCTGTTACTCTAAAAGATTTTAGTGTTTCTCTCTTCTAGAATGATAGTGCCACTTAATCAAGAGCTGTAGCCATAGTAGATACTCTTAATTTTGTCGCATGCCAACATTAAATTTTAAAGTTTTGGAGCTGATGAGGCAATTCAGTTGCTGAACCACAGTTATTAAGATTACAGAAATTCATATCACTTAAAATATTCTCACCATGGAACCTTGCTGATCTGTCTTGCCCAAGGTCCTCCAATTCTCTGCACCTCTACTCCATGTACTATGAGTGTAAAAAGTTGGTAAAGAATTACTGCTCTTTCTTTTTCAGACACTTCTGACGTACTAACAGAATCTGTAGAGGAACTGCGAGAAAGATTGGATGCTATGAAGAAGCTGATTGATGATCCAAATACGAAAACACGCAGAAGAAATCAAACAGGAAACACAGTCATTGATGGGAGTTTCCTCAGCATTGTCTTCTCAGTTGTTCTTCTCATGATCATTGCTGTTAGCTTTTATGCTTTCTGGAATCTTTATCATGCAATTGTAAAGAAATTCCACCCAAAAGAACACACTGAGCTGTAGACTGAGATCTGTGAGAAACTTTTTATAGTAAAGGTGAATTTCATGGTTAGTTTTCTAATTAAAATTTGGCAGACTCTAACAACAAGTTTGCTTCCAATTTGTGAACACATTATCAGAACAGATTTGTACTGATTGATGGTAGTAGTTTTTGTTTTGTTTTATATTTTCCATATATTACCCACATTAAACTGTTTGAATTCCAAGTTATTAAAACACTGTATATTTTTTACTTTAGTATATGAAAATAGCAAACAAGGATAACAGCTGTTGCTGTGTAAATTGGACATACCTGTTATTTTCTGTTGCAGACCAAACTGAAGAAATAAAAGAAACTGACACAGACTTAATATCAGTACCGTTAAAGTACCCTTCATATGTAAACACAAGCATTTGGAGATAATATTAATGTTCAGAAATGGAAGTCTGAAATTATGAGGGAAAGACAGAATATAACATATTGGCCTACTTTTATAAGAATATACACGTTTATTGGGGATGGCTATGTGATAAACTTCATGGATCTCTCTATGAATGTGTATGTTCATTGAATACTAGATGAATTTCAAGATTTTAAAATACACTCTTGTATATGTCTCTATTACACTTATGAAATGACAAGTAAGGTGCACTTTAATGCTGAAGTAAATTTTTTGGCCTAAATTCATTATACGTCTGTGTTCTAGTTCCAATTTCCAAAAGACCAACTTACAGGCTAGTTACATGTTCATTGCCATTCATGAGTAAATCCAATAATATGAGTTGTATCCTCTCCACATATTTATATTATGCAGTGACTTATTATAGCATAGGTCAGTGACTTTTAATGGTATACATAAATCAATAAAAGAATTAGGTTTGATACAGCATAAAAAAATGTGTTTGTGACCACATCTATCAGAAATCAATATTTTACCCACACGTGTTGTGTTGTGTTGTGAAGTCTGGTTTTCATCTCCACAGAAATGAGTACTTTCAGTAACTTTGGATGTGACAAATGATTATATAACATTTTGCTGTATAGAATCAATAATAATTAATAGGCTGTATATTTTACTGGTGGTCAGATATTAATTTACTGACACATATGTTACTGAGGTGCTTTTATTTTGAGTTAATAAAAATGTGCAGTAAACAATTTTATTACTGTAGTGTAAAGAAGAAAAGCAACATATCTTCAATGCAATGGTAAATTTGCAAATATGCAGATATTAAATATTTAATGAAACCAGAAAAATAAACACATATTCTTAAAAAAAAAACTGTTAATGTGTATAGCAATTTCTGATTAAGTATCAGTTTCTACATCAATTTATTGCAGGAAGGGAAAGGATATGCAACCTAATAAATTCTTCAAGTTTGTTTGGAGTAACTCTTTTCCCTCTTTCATATGCACAGTTCCTGACAAGGAAGCTAAATTAATAGCATTCCTTATTGGTTCTCTCACAATATTTACAGTATTCAGGAAGAATTCTCAACATAAAACTTTCTGCTCTTCTCATGTCCAGGTATATGTTTAGATATTTCTCCTCCTTGGAGTACTAGCTGTTATTTTTCTTAATTGTTTTTTGAGCGTCACTTAAAGTTCAAGCCCTTTAAAAAGTGAAATTAATGATAAATTTGTATTATTGTCATTTCTGTTCTGATGGCACTGCTACTGTATTGTGTTCAGTTAAAATATTAAGATGATTTTAGTGGCCTTAGATTTGCCTTCATGGCCTCATACTACTGTCTCATGACAGACGCCTCTAATTTTACAAATACTCTTTCTGTTTTGTTGGGTTGAGCTTTTTTTTTTATGTAGTTTCTGGATGATGAATCTGTCATCATCATGGACACAATTTGCACATACATTTTTATTACTAAATATTAATTTTCCTTCAATTAACAAGTTTTATTAACAGGTAAAAGGGATGATCCTTGCAGCAGTGATAACAAAAAAATATCTACCACTTTAAAGTATAAATCTGAATATTTACAAATTGACCACAGTGGGGTCCTGAAGTCAGAATAGATTGGTCAAACTGAAAACATTTAATGTTTACAATACAGAAAGATGCAGGTTAGTTAATTCTTCATGGTATAAATTACGACAGACTATCTAAATTTTATGGGTAATTGAAAAATGAAATAAACGCAGACTTGCAACTTAACACATGAAATAACCGCACATGACACTACAAATTATTGTGCTGTGCATAAGGAAGACCTAAAAAGTGGCATTCACCATGCTTATGAATAATTATTACAGAAAGGGACCATTACCAGACTCACATGTTTAAAAACCTATGAAGTAAAATTTAGCATTACATATATTCATTTGTAATTTTACATTCGTTATGTAGTCTGCAAAAGCAGTTAAAAACTTTTAACACATCAGTTACCAGAACTATATTAAAAAATAATTTGTTTGAATCAATTGAAAGTAATATAGGCTCTTTTATGTTCAGATTGTTTATATGCAGGTTATAACACAGGGTGACCGAATGTTCTTACATTTTCTAGGAATGCCCATTATTTCTGTAATTTTTTACTGAAAACATTTATTTGGGACGATAAGTTATTCCAGATTTAATATTTTTATTCAGATTAACCAATATTTGTAACTCCACTGCATTACCCAGAATCCCTCTCACTATGTCAAGGATACAACCATGACACAGTGTCACTCAGTCAAGTCAGTCAAATTCATGTTACTTCAGTGTGAAGAATAGAGTCTCCACAAAGCAACACCAGTGGACTTTCTTTCCATTTATTGCCTTGAACTCTCTCCAAATCTTTCCCACTATTGCAGCTTCCTCCTGTACCATTTTTCTCCAGCTCCTTCTTGATCTTCCTCTTCTATGATGTCCTTGGGGTTTCCAACTCAAAGTTTGTTTTCCATGGCAGAGGAATCCTTTCTCAATGTATGTCGAGGCCACCTCCATTGCCACAGTTTGATTTGCACTGCCACTAGTTTCTCTTCTGCATGACTACACAGTTCTCCATTTGGTTATGTCAAAAGATCTTAAAAATTTTCCTACAGCACCTGTTTATATATGCTTGCAGTTTCCTTGTGATACTCTTTGTAACCTCCCATGGTTCACCCATTCAAAATAACAGACTTGACTTTACGTCCAAAAATGCTTAACTTTGTTACAATATCAGTAACACGGAGTATCACAATGCATGGCGCAAAAAACATAAAATTTGCTACTGCTCAACAGGCAAAGCAAATATACCAGTATATGAACATAAAGAGAAGTTGTATACAAAACTAATGCAGTGATATGGTATAACAAACATACCATACAAAAACTGCATCTACCAACTGAGGTTTGAAACATGTAGACAACATCAAAAGTCAAATTAAAGCTTTAATTTTAAAAGTGTACATTTCATTGGTTTGTGTTGCAAAATTGCAGAAGAGAGCGATACATAGCAACAACATCAACACTATGGATTGCATTGAAGTTGTTACAAACTGGGGTCAGTTTCAGTGATTTTTTTTTTCAGTATAGCCTTATATGTTGAGTTTCATTGCCAAATCTGATGAAATGAAAATAAGGATTTTAAACTATGCTCTCATATATCTGTGTTGTACAGGAAGTACCAAAAGCTTCTTACAACTGGCTGATATTTATAGACTAATAGAAGTCTGTTGTGTTACACATTAATTAGCTCCAAATACATTAATTAAAATTTTAAATTCATTTCATGTGTTTGTTTTTGAACTAATAAGATGCATGTTTTTTAAACTGTGCTAAGACATGACTCAGTACTATCTGGAAGATACTGAACGATTTTAAGACCGTGAACAGAGCCATCATAATGCATGGATTGCCATACATAAAATAAACTGTATTTTCTACTTGGTTCTCCTTCACAATTCATGTATGATGCACAAAACAATAGAGTTGCTCATATTCTGTTACCTGGATTTTGTGTTACAAATCTAGTCTTCATATTATATCTACAAGCATAAATATGTAGGTAAAAAATCACACCAAAAGTTGTACACTGGATATGTAAATACAGTATTCTGTTAACAATAACTAATTTTTGTGCATGATCTCAGTCATTTAATCAAATAATATGTCTTATGTTGCAAATACTCCAGTCCAGTTCCAGTCTGGACAGTCATACTGACATGGTTCTTTAGTGAGGATCTACAGCATAAACATGCACAGCACATTTAACTAGGGTGAGCACCCAGAGAATTTTACTTTTTTCATTTTTTAAATGTAAAAACCGTAAAGGATATTATTTTTATTCACCAAACCGACTAAGGAACAACTAAACTTTATGTAAAAATATTAAATGGAAAGACACTTTTTATAGACATTATAGTCTCACATATGGGGTTTACCTGACCAGGTACACCCCATATGCAAGACTATGATCTACAGATAAGTGTTCAGTAGTCATTATGTGTTTCTACACATTTTTTAAACACCTTATATTGTTTTGCCTATCAGACACAAAAAAAATATGATACAAATAAGAAAGAGTTTCAGAGTACTGAACTTTTTACTATGCTACTTCATGTGACATATGTCACACTTTAACAAGTCCAACTGCATTTTCAACACATTTACACAGAAAACCCCCAAAGTTGCCTGCTGCTTTTCTAAGAAAGTTTTGTGGAACCTGCTGCAGAAATGTGCTCGATTCACTATTCAAATTCATCCAAAGTTTGGTTTTGTTCTTGTCAATTCCTTCTTCATCCATTCCCATAAAAAGCATCTGCTTAGTAGCAGGTCAGCTTCTTGCGGGCCATTGTGTTGGACTTCGTCAACCGAGCCATCTGCCAAAATTTGATGGCTATTCAAATGTAATTTTCCAACACTTCTAGGTAATGAATATCATCCATTATGTTTCACAGGAGACACAGCCCTAGAAACTCAGCTTTATTATCAGCATGTATTATGTCATAGTCTTTGTGCTAAGAATATTTGCCTGTCCTCAGTTGAAGGGCCACACAGAGAGGCCTGGGAGTGACATTTGAATTCCAATTATCAAAGAAATTTAGGAAAAGCAACAAAACTTGAAGTGGAAGAGCAAGATATGACACACAACACAGTATACAATATTCTGTAAAGAGTAACTTAACTTACACCAGTTTTCTTCTTATTAGTAAATGAAATTAAAAAAAACTAATACACAGTAACTGAATGAAATAACAACAGATTAGTAAATCATATTGACTGACTTTGGGTCCCTCACTTCTCTCTAGGCTACTAACGGTTGGTTCTTGTCTATAGACATGTTTATTTTGTGGTAGGTGCATGACATCCTACATGACCAATGCTACATAGAATTTTATATGAATCACATCAGTCACAGTAGTTGCAATACTGTCATGGTAACGGAAAAGACAGAACCGATCCTTCATTAAAATACAATGTATTACTATTAAATTATCTGTTTAATGTGGTAATAATACCATTAATAGTCAGGAATGTACTGAACAGAGAGTCTCCCCCACTTTTGCGTCAGTATTTTGCATTAATACATCAGATAAGCAGAATACGAATTATCAAAGATTATGCCAATACATACTTACTGCCAGCTAAGAAAAAGACTCTTTATATGTACCTACATTACAAGAAAAGTATCTGGAGCAGAAATTTGAAAATTATCAGATGTACTATATATACAAAATAGAATTGAACTTGGTTATGACATCATGAAAGGGACTGAATATTTTGCGTCATTATAAACAAGTGTTGTTATAACTGATGAGTATAATGTTGTGGTTAACAGTGAGGAATTAATTGGTACCACAGAATATCTGACACTACATACGAGTTGTCACATGAATATATATATATATATATATATATTCATATAGTTATGAATACAAAGTAATACTTGACTGAGCACCACTCTGTCTGAATTTGTCCTATTTTGTTTTGTTTTAGATTAAATGATTCAGCTCTACACTGCAACTTAAAAACATTTCATTTGTCCAACACTAGTTATGATAATGTAAGTTTTATATTTCTTAAACTCAATGGAGTATTTTTGGAGAGTTAATTAAAACTCAACTTTTTAGGTGTGCAAAATAAAATGGGCTCCCTTCACGCACCATAATTACTTTGGTAACTTCTGTGTGCCATGCTAGAACATGAGTAATAATCTATCAATGAATTTACGAATGTCACTGTTACAGCAATGGTAAGAACTGAGTAAATAAGGCCATATATTTGTGAAAATTGTTTGAGAGTTGCATTTCTGTCAGGTACCATCATTTTTACACTAAAACCTACAGATTTCTTTGTGTCTTCTTACCGCTGTTCTTGTAGTCTGTTTGGATCATACACAGTTTTCTCTTCTTAATATTTTGTCTTTGAAACTGTACTGATTCTTCAGAGTAAAAATAAAACAATAGCTCTGTTTAGAATATTTATGAGGCATTATTACATATTTGTATTTTAATATAACAGACAGGCAGAAGTATTTGAACTTTTCCTTTAACAATTTATCCCTCAAAGAAACCAAGTGAAAGACGAGAACAAAATTTTTGCAGGTGTATATGAATATCTACATTCAACACAGCATCTGACATCAATAGTTGACTGAAAATGACAGCAAATATGTTATTTACAGAATACAATTCATGGATTATAAAGCACCTAGAAAGTGTTCAGTTGTTTTGTAGAATATATTCAGTTCTCAATGTATGCATCAGAAATTCAAAGTTTGAAATTGATATATGAGAGTAATGATTACTAAAATATGAAATAACAGTAGAATTCTAATGTCTAAATGCCATTTGCTGATGCAATGAAAAGTGCTTCCTTTTTCAGCATTTTAAGACGCATCTTTTCCAGAATAAGGTGATTAGTAAGGATACTGCATATTTAAGATAAATTACCTTATAAATTGCTATTATATTTATGTAAATGAATAAACATATTCTGGAGTAACAAAAAATTTTCCTTGTTTGTTTGTTTGTTCATCCATTCAGTCACATGTAACACTGGACAAATCAATTACAGATTACAGTTTATATATTACAACATAGCTTATAATACATGGACATCTACCCAATATAATAAACAACAATACAAAATTTAAAGACCAAATGGAAGTGGTATCTGTCACTACAAATAGGAATATGTGTATTTATATATTTATACCTACAAGTTAAGAATTTAAATCGAAAATAATAATATGTGAGTTATATTACATGTAAGATTATTTAGATATTTATTTTAAAATAATTAAACAGGGCCAAGATCTCTAGTGGAATTCCAAGCAAAATATTCCTCCAATGAGTAAAACCAGCTCTGGAAACAGTTACTGAAAATATTCAACAGAACTTTAGGAAAGTAAATCTGTAAATTTATTATAATTATGCAAGAACAGTCTCAGTATCATATACTGTATTCTTGTACACCACTGTAAATGAAACATTTTATGGAATTACACAGTAAATGTTTCATAACATGTATACCACATGCTGCATTCTCCTTCTACCCATATGTTCTGTGTCACGTTTTCATGTGCACTTCAGTGGCAATGGAAACTGATACTTCTGATGTTACATTATTAGATATTCAAAGATGTGAGATTGAGGGTTCTGACAGCGGTAAGGTTGAGAATTCAAATATGTGTAATATATTATGCACCATCAATACACAACATACATCAAAGAAGATGCAACAATCCCATTTCGTTCACATTAGTCTAATGTGAACGAAATGGGATCCTACTGAGTAATATTTTTACTGTACCTTATTTGTTGTTCTTAGTTGGCCTGAAGATGGCCAGTCACAGCCGAAACATATAGCCAAATATCACCTAATTGTAATTACTGCATCTTGTTTGATGTATGTTGTGTATTGACAGTGCATAATATATTATGCAGTTTTGATAATGCACAACAGGATGGCCTCTCTCTCAAAAAAAAATGAGAATTCAAGTTTTATGCATCAACAGCCCTCCATCTATTAATACGTTTTCTCACCTTTGATGTGTGTGTGTGTGTGTGTGTGTGTGTGTGTGTGGCGCTATCTTGGCCAGTTATGTCATGTACAAACCCTTGTCTGAACTATGAGACACCTTCAGCTACTACCGAATATTTTTTCTTTTGAAACATAATGTGTCAGAAAAAACAAAGTCTCAAAACTGATTAAGATGCTGCATGTATTGCAGATCGGCTTAAATAATTAAACATAAAACCTGGCAACGTTTCAATTCAGAATTGCGGATTTAACTAACAAGTTATGTATTTAACGCAATGGGAGCATTTAATCTGTAACAAATAACTGTTTGAAAAAACTGTGACAGTATGAGCAGATAAGACGTAGATACTGAAATGTGCGTCTTGTGCATCTTGTATGTAATTCCTTGCATGTAAACTTGGAGACTTCAGCAGCAGACAGAGGGAGCAGGAGTGTGCTGGAGATGGTTCACACCGCTTCAGAGGAAGCGAGCCTGTCCCGGTCAGGAGATGCTCAAGTAAAACACGTGTGTCACTGTGACGTGACGTCCATGTGCCCTTTGCCATGCCGGAAAATAAGCTAATAAAGTTTGTCAATTAGAAACAAACATTAACCTGGAACAGTTAAACCAGTATTAAACGGAACCTGGAAAGAACGGAATCCTGTCTTACGGGGAAAACTTTCCTAGTCCCGAGGATCTTTAATTTAACATCAAGTACCCTTTTTGAACGGCACGTGCCTGCAACACGGCGGAAAAAATCCGGTCCCTTGCGGTTCCGTTATAGGCAGGTTTCACTCTATTCAAAATTTCGGCAGCACACACCTGGAGTTGGGCAATCATAGGCGCTGCCATTTGTGTTATCCAAATTTCCCCCACATATTACTAGTTCCATTCCACCGAGTTCTATATTTGCGTGCAATACTATAGGTATATTTAATTTAAAAATTATGTTCTTGGAAATGTAGATTTCAAACGTTCGTCAATGCGCAACGGAAGCACAGCAATGAGTCAAAATCTGAACAAGCTGAATCCACAACATTATTTCGAAAGCCATACTCCATTACAGAAGCAAGCTGTGGATAATGGACAGAAAAAATCAGAAACAACTAGAGGCGATGCAAATACGTTTTCTAAAAAACTGTTAAACATCACAAGACAGGAAAAACAAAGAAATGTTGACAACAGAAAAAAAAACTAAATCTGGACAATATAGTAGATAAGATCAGAAACTACCAACAAAATTGGCTTTAGCACGTAAACAGAATGGAAAACGACTGCTTACCACAACTAACACTACAGTATCAGCCCCATATAAAAAAGGGAGGCCGTCCCAGACAGAAAACAGGATCACCTGAAAGCGAATGAGCCACACAGTACAGTACTGAAAGCCCTAAACCTACAACGTTCATGACAGAATAATTCGTCAATGCACGTTAAAGTTGTGCATTAACAGATTATTTTATTTTGTATTTTACAGTCAAAAAGACGATGCCACGCCATTCAAAAATGATACATCTTTTACTAATTATACATTATAACAAAAAGACTATGTCTACAACAGAATTTTTCCTACATTAAGAATGATTTACGTTTCCATTCACCAGTCATGGATTTAGGTCCTAAGCGACGCGAAATATCAGACCACAGTATTTGCATTTTCCTCAATAACTCTATTCAAAATAGGTATGAATAAATTACACCAGCTTTCCTGCATCTATTATTTCTAGTAAATTTTTCACAGAGAGAAGCACGAATTTTTCTCGGCGTTTCTTCTTGTCGTCTGCACACTAAAGGGTCTAACAAAGTCTCGCGACAGTGCTTTTAATTGTATCACAAGTTCTCCCAGCTTTAACATTGTGTACACTGCACATGTTGCATGATTCTGGAGGGAGAAACAGAAACACATTATTTATTCCGTCCTTTAGACACGTTCAACATAAAAGATTGTGCTGTTTTCTATTGCAGATTCCGGCCTGACATGTAGAAGTCATTGCAAATTAATACAAGGCTATCTCGACACGTGCTTCTGAATCCAAAAATACCACTAGAATCGTCAGGCTTACGATCAAAACATAAACATGAAATGTTAAGTAAGACGAAGTCGAGGTTATAGAGAACATTATGTGAAGGTCACCAAGAATCAAATTCGGATATATTGGAGTTTCAATGTAGACAGACAGAGAGAGAAAGACAGAGAGCAAATGCTAACAATGTCGATGTCTAGAGCAGTGCTGATACTGATTATACAGTTGACAGCCCCACTTAAAACACGAACACGTTTTTATTAATTAGCCAATAAAGATCAAAGGGCTAGTTTTTTTTTAGCAAAACAATCACACGTTAAATACAGAAAATGCATGGGAATTTAACTACTTAGAACGGTAACGATTTACATTGTGGTCTGCTGTATTACGACAAATTTCAGCTTAGTTACCGACATTTAGAAAAAACATGGTAACTCATTTTCCAATCTGAGAATGAAGGCATCTGGTTCATTCGGTATTTTGAGTCTTCAGGGTTACGTTAATGTATATTTTGGCAGGTGGTAATCAACGTTTCAGGGAACCGTGGTGACGACGGACGAGAACATGACCCAGAATATCAGTGAATCTTAAAGCAGTATGAAGTATAAGTACTTATTCTTACTCTGCTTTACAACAGTTGTACAAAATTAAATTCTAAATGTTCTTTTGAGAATTGGCCTCCTGAAGGAGGACAGCAGTGCTAGGCAAAGGTAAAGTTATTTCTGTGCTAACCTACCATGTCAATACAGCGTATGGCGCTGCGGGTAAACTTCCACACATTCTTAACCGTGGTATTAAACATGTTTAGTGGTTATCATACAGTTACGTCACTACTGGCATCCAGTAGTGAGGCTGGTTGAGCAAAGCATTCATTCTCATTGTGTGAAGAACCGTATTCCATATTCACTGCTAATTATCTTAAGAGAGGAGCTCGGTCTGTACACATTCACTTTACTGAACGAGGTATGTGGGGTCATGAGATCTTCCCTTATTCTCATTATTAAGTCCGAAATAACAAAAGACTGGCTCCGTCTATTGAGCTGCTTTTCGACAAAATCTGCAGCATAGCTTACTAGAGTCCGCATGTGTGTCAAATATAGCAGCATTACATCCACAACGTTCCCGTAATTTTTCATGACAACCTTCAGTACGAGACTCACAAACCTTACAGCCCTCCTTCCTCAGTCACGTTATAGCAGCTACTACGTAAGCAGACAATTACCGGCACCTTCACTGCTCTGACAGAAAAAAAAACACTGATCTACTCGCACACGACTTGGCGCAGTCTCGCGACTTGTGACATCAGCCTAGCCTCACTAACATTACCTGCGCCTGAAGGTGGAGACTTTATGGAATTAATCCTGACGTATTTAAAATTCACATCAGAAAACGTAATTTCACGCTTTAGGGAAACCTAGAGGAAATAGCAAAAAATTTGGAAGATAAAAGAAGTAATGTGGAAGAATAGTAGTTTAAAGGATACAAATTAACTTTGGATTGAAGGAAACTGCTTAACGAGCAATCACACCGACGACGTTTAAACCAGACGATACGTTACACGTGGACGAAAAGCGAATCTTATTTAGTTCTTAACATTTTTATACGAGTTACTTTATTGAAAGCTGTCATTTTGGAGCAGAAAATAAAAGTTGTGCTGATATAAATTACATGAGAAGGGCTATGGGGGAATAACACGTAAATTAGTTGGCATTTGCTCAAAATACGTTATAATGACGGAAATTTTAGTCTTGTGTAATTGATCCAGCAATGTTCCCAATAGGAAAGCTTATACAGTGTCCTTTTATTAGGTAAAACTGTTATCAAATGATGAAAAGTTAATCACATTAAGGTAACACATCCAAGTCTTTGTGGTGTGTTAAATATTCGCCTCAATGTAAGAGGTTACATATCGTAAGGAGCCGAAAGCTTGCATTTTAAGTTATGTACCAAATTTTGTAGGATAAGCTGCTTTTTAAAAATCAATGACATTCAATTTGCGCTTTGTGTAAAAAACAAATGCTCTACATGGCTCATACGAACACAAATTTAATTCTGCCTAAAACGCGTAGCACAGATCTCCAATTCAAATTTCATGAGATTGTGCCAAGGAATTTTCAAAGATACAATGAGTGGACGGATGGACGTATGTGACGTCTCCCAACAGGTTTGCGTCAGATACCACATATTAATGCATATTAATGCTAAAATTCTAGCAAATTCCGTACTTCTTTCAACGTTAAATATAACGAAATAGTGTACTTGTACATCAGCGAAACAATAAACTATCCTCACCATCTTTGAGCTTCTGCTTTATAGGGTAAATACTCCCCCCCCTCTCTCTCTCACACACACACACACACACACACACACATATACACATACATAATAGCTGTCGAATAAATAAACTCTTGAAAATATTTCAATTTCACCTGATTTATTAAGAACAGAATGTTCAAATGTTCTGAGCCAATGGGCGAACGCCAAACTCTAACATTTCATGCACACTGTTATTAAAATAACTGTATCTTATAGGGGGGAAATTTTAATGTAGATAAACAGAGAAAAGTTGTAATGAACTTATATGCATCTACAGGAAATCCGGAATTATTCCCTAAGTTGATTACCATTCAGTCGAAAATTGCACAGTATCTTACAAATTTTCTGCAGTACTTGTTTCTGAGCTCTGAGTGTTATGAGGAAAACAGGTGTGTTAAATTTAACAAAATAATGATGTCACAAATTTTTGTCCACAAATGTGTCATACATCCAGCCACAGAGACACATACCCTCTCCAGATTTAATAATGTTAGATGCAATAGAAAAGAAAACGTATTTGCAGCGTCTGATCCTTAGAGTAAATTGGTGGACGAATTGTGGACGTTTCACCTTACTTTATACAAGTACGCCAACACTAGTTATTAGACGGCATGTTGTATATCCTTTAGAAGATGTAGAAGTATCAGTCCGTCGGTTATTAGGCAGTATTCGAGTAGTTTAACAGAAAGAACTGCGAAAAATCTATCTGTACGGAACACAGAAAAAGTGCGCTGAATCGTAAACGGTGATCCCAATGTATGGGTGGGCTGAGAATCCTTGTTCCCTGGATCATGCGCTCGGTGACTGTAGTCAGCAAAATATCAGCTGCAATATTTCTCTAAAAGTTTCTAGTTACTTGTTGTAAATAGTGCATGGTCACACTAAATAATGCATGGTCACACTCTTGCAATAATAATATTATCTTTGTTTATATCAAGACGTGAGGGCACAACTTGTGTGTGGCAATAAGGTTTTCTATGGTATTATTAAGAATATTGACAATAATATACCAATTCCAACCACATGAACTAATGAGCCAACCAAAGCCGATGAGCTTTCCCCGGGAGAAATATCCTTCTCTCCAGAACATGTAATGTCTTTCAACATCCCCCATTCCATCACCTCCGGTCCCTTACATGTCGGTTCACCTTCAGATTCCAAGGCAGTGATCACTTTCCTCTCTCTGCTCCAGTACAACAAAGCCTGAAGTTTACAGTCGCACTCCAGAGAATTGCCATGCAGAATCAGTTTCGAGAGTTCTTCCAACGGCTGAACAACACCCAGGTCCAACGAACGAAAATTGTTGCGTGCGAGGTTGAGAAACTCCAGTTTTGGGTTCGAACTGAAAGTGCTTGGGGACAAATATTTTAATTTACAGCCAGATATATCCAAAGTTTCAAGGTTTTTGAGATCGGCAAAAAGTTTTGGTTGTAATTCTGATATTGGATTCGAAGAGAGATTGAGACGTTCCAAATTATTCATTCCCTTAAATACATCTACTCTAAATGCAGTTATTTCATTATTATCCAGTGAAAGAGCAGCAAGGTCGCTTAGTCCTGTGAAAATATTATTATTTATTTCTCTTAACTGATTGTGAGATAGAACGAGACGACTCAGATTCTTGACTTCCATAAATGTATCTTCATGAAGGTTTTCAATTTCATTAAATTTCAAACTGATACCTTCAATTTCCTTAACACTTTCGAAGGCCCGTGGATGGATCGAGTTTATTGTGTTATTCTGAATGACCAGCAATTTTAATTTCTTCGCCCCGTGGAACACGTCTTCCTCCAATTTAGCCAAACTGTTTTCATTAAGTATGATTGCATAAATACTTTCCAAGCCATGAAACGAGCCCTGTACAATATTCTTTATTTTATTCCGGCTCAAATCCAAGTAAAACAAACCAGACAAACCTTCGAACACTTCAGGCTCGATACTCTCAATTAAATTTCCACCAAGCTCTAAATAACTCAAACCACCCAGAGTTTTAAAAGCTCCTTGTTTTAAACTTCGAATCGAATTGTTCACAAACGACATATACGTGACATTATGCAAATCATCAAATAAGCCAATGTCTAGAGATCCTAATCTATTATTATCTAGTGACAAATTGTCAATACTGTGAAGTCCGTTAAATGCGCCTTCCTCTAGTGTGTGGATTAAATTATTTGCAATATTTAACTCTCTTACACCATTTAAATACTTAAACGTGTCTTTGTGGATAATTTCGAATTTGTTGTCTTCTATGTCAACTGAATACAAGTTTTCTTTACTTCTAAATACACTGGGATCTATGTTCGAAAGAGAGTTGTTCCTAAGTGAAAGGATTCTCAAGTTCGGCAATCCAACAAGAGTGTCAGGATTAAGAACATTGATCATATTATCGTCCAAAACGAGATTTGACAAGAAGTCAAGACCGTCGAAAGCCTCGTCTTCCACTTTGTGAATATTTGCCCCACCGATACTCAACAAGTCCAGATTCCACAGGTGTTCGAAAGTGTTGGCTGCAAGTGTTTCTACGTTATTACCATTCAAATAAAGTCGTCTCAATCTGCCTAAACCTTTAAATGCGCCATGTTCAATACTTCTTATATTGTTGTTGGCAAAGTTAACTGTGTTTATGAATTTTATGCCCTTGAAAGATATTAGCGAAACTTGTTCCATTTTATTTCCTTCTAAATTAATCCTCAAACCATCATAATGGGTACTCGTGTAACCTTGAAGCCCTTCAAAAGCTCCTTCATCTAAAGACATTATACCATTATGTGCCAAATTGAGGAAGTTTAACTTCGTCAAACCCTGAAATGTTCCAATCTGCACGGACTGTAGTTTGTTTTCGGATAGTTCCAGTACAATAAGTTTATTCAGGTTCTTGAAGGTTCCCGGAGCAAGAATTTGTATGGAATTGTTACTAAGGTCGAGATCCACAAGTGATGACAGTTCATTAAATGTGTCTGCAGGTACTGCAACTATACCATTGCTGTCCAAACGCAACTTAATCAAAGCCTGCAGGCCTTCGAATATATCATTACTAAGGTGCTCCAAACTGTTCCATGAAAGATCCAAAGAATTCAGACCGTAGGCACAAAGAAATGATCCCATTTCGATTTCCTTTATATTGTTATGACTTAAATATAGAGATTGCAGATGGGCTAGATCCTCGAAGTTGTCAGAACTAATTTTTTCTATTTTGTTGTGGCTTAAATCAAGGATCTGTAACGAATGAAGGCCTTGAAAGGTTGTGGAATTGATTGTTTCTATACAATTTTCACTGAGATCCAATTCTTCCAGTGTCTTCAAGTACGAAAACGTTTCAGGAGAGATATTGGAAAGTTGATTGGCAGACAAGTGTAACTTTCGGATTTTGTCAAGCCCATGAAATGTTCCTGGTTGTATGCTCCTGATCACGTTACCTGAAAGGCGAAGTTCTTCTAACGACACCATTGTGTTGAAAGTATATTGTCCTATATTTGTAACACCAGATGAAACGATGGACATTTGGACTAAATTTTGAAGCTTGATAAAATTTGTTGAATTCAGCGACTCTATGTTGTTTAAGTTCATATCGAGGTATAGAATATCAGCTGAAGCATCGTCAGGGATTTCGGTGAGGCTGCTTTTGAAACAGGAACCAGATCTTTTCCCCCAGATGCAACTTGACTCTGCCACCTGCAGGACCGCAGCCATTCCCACAAGCAACAACACTTCCACTGCCACTCTCATGGTTATTCTAAAATAAAAAGAAAGTCTTAGCACAAAATATTTCCATTTTTAGCATTACCAGCTCTGGGGTCACCCAGCATCTAATTCAATAATGACGACCCTTTCCCGGAGTTAAAGCAGCCGCGGCGTGCAGCTAAGGACTTATCTCTTTCTAGTGTTGGCGGTAAATATTGAAGCTGTCAGTTCCAGTTTCGACCCCGGGAAGAGGCTTCTCTGAGATGCAAGAGTTTTATTTAAAACTCATGTAAATTCCTTATAAAGGTTCGCATCGGCAAGTCAACGTCCGTTCTGTTCACACTGTGAATTCCTGCCTTGGGCTTTCCGCTTAGCAAACTTTGTTGCAGGTGTGCGGGGGATCGTATGACAGAATGGATGTCGGCTGGCCAACAGATTAACTTAACCCTTATCCTGCTAACGCGGAGAATATGGTGAGCTACTAATAATGCCAGCAAATGGCAGATGGGATTTAACTCGGCGTTTAAGGGGTTAAGTGGGTGGCGCGTCGCATTCTAGCCAGTCAGCTTTGACCCTAAATTCAGGCGATCCTGGCCTGACTTTGGATTTTGGCAAAGCGTGATTAAAGAAAGACAAGAAAACGTTATCCACGCGACTCTTGCGGAATTGTCAATGCAGTGGGCAAGATGTAGGTGTGTATGCTCTGGTGGAACATCAAGTTACTCGAATATTATAAAAGAGACTCTTTTCTGTAACTTCGATTTGACGTATCTTCCCTGTTGTCTCCGCCCCCCCCCCCCCCCCCTTTCCCCTTTTTTGAAGGGGGGGAATAAAAAACGGGGGGGGGAGCCGGGGGCGAACCACCCCCCCCCCCCCCATCTCCTCCCCTCTTAGACTTTTTTTTTTCACACCACAGAGAGGG
>Ga0123354_10003186_pt1 | contig 22463 bp, 11 predicted proteins | sample TergutLab28metaG_2_FD_97872 | JGI IMG/M metagenome (GOLD analysis project Ga0123354, IMG submission 97872) | Labiotermes labralis P4 segment gut microbial communities from Petit-Saut dam, French Guiana - Lab288 P4 | ecosystem: Host-associated > Arthropoda: Insects > Digestive system > Gut ... | reverse complement strand
TACACAGTAATCACACCCGAAAAATTAACACATAAATTTTACTAATATTTGCTCATATTTATAGAATTGTATTTTAGTAATTTTAGACCACTCGCTTGTTTCAGTGTGATGATACCAAAGGCTGTGTAATGCAATTTTGACCTCCTGTTGATGAGCACACGGTGCTCGAAACATGTACAGGCATGAAATAAACTTATTGCAAAACAAATATTTTGTGCTTCAGTTTGGTTAATTACTGAGATAAAAAAAATTGAAGGAAAGTTTTGATTCAAATGTCCCTGTCCTGCATCCGCATAATTAAAAAAAAAGGTCGGCGTATGAGTCAAAGTATTCTGTCTTACAACAAGTACAATAAAATGTGTTATCACTACTTATTACAAGAGCACTCCCTCTCTTCACACATGATTTATTCATTTATATCATATACGATTTACCAAAAGTCTCCTCTTTCTATCGTATACTGTGAGTTTTCCGTCACTTTTTTTCCTATCTTGTTTCCCGTTTTGCAGGTCTAATTTTAAATAATATTTATCCCTTTTTCTTTTTGATTTTCTTCTATCGAAATCATTTCTGTTTCCAGTTTCCATATTTCTGACATTCTGCCTCTCTTTCTTTCCCAGACCATCATCAGTTCTGTTAGTGCTACTAAAATCTTGCCTAGGCCAGTTATCACTTCACTGTCGTAACTGATTTTAAACTTGCCGAAGAAATCAGATCTATGTTAGGCACTTGTTTATTGGAGCTTGAGCTCTGGGATGTCTGCGCCATTTTGTCGTTGATGGAATTGACTGCGTCAAATAGAGTGGGTGACACACACTGTGAGACATGAGAGGCAGCAGCACAGCTGAATGTGCTTGCATAATATGAAATCTACCTCTGCCGGTTCTATTTCACGGATGGTCACCAATAAAGTCGTGCAGGTGTGGTTTGCCAGTTCTGTATTTGCACGTAAACCGAATTACAAAATAAATTCGATGAACTTAAAGAGCTAAATGAGTCCTTTTCAATCTATGAACAACGACTGGATCGAGTTGACATTGGTACAAATTCATTGAACTAAAGAGGTGAATTTTACTTTGTGGCAAGAATTTTGGAAATAATAAAGGATATACATGTAATAAGAAAGGAGACTGAAACGAAACTCTTATATAAAATTTTGAGTAAAATTTTATGAAAGTGGAAGGTGTCATACTTTTTTGCACCGTTAAATGTTTGACAGACAGGAATTGTTACTGAGGGACCAAAAAATGTACCCGGAATTAATATCAGCAATCACGCAGTAGACTGTGCAAAAATCGGCTATGCTGGGAGCATTATAAGCTGAGCGGAGGGCTTCACCATTGGTTCAGGTGGATAATATCCAGAAGGGAGAACCTGAGACTGGCAGAGGAAAAGATTATGAAAATGACGATGATAATTCAATAAAATAATCTGATGGTACAACAGAGAAACTTATAAAATGTGTCTATTAACAGATTGCAAAGAAAACACATAAAAAGAAATAATAAGAACAGATCTCAAGGTCGTTTGTTGCAAGTAAAATTGAAGTTCACACTATAATCTGCCATGAAGGTACACAGGTTTAGTTCTACTCTTTCTTCAACTTCGGCGCTAGATGGGGTCTGTGGTTAATACCACGCCCCGGTTGATTTACCCCTGGCAATTGTCCGGTACCCATTGCAGAGGATGCTGGGTGGGTGCGGAAAATCTCGCCCCCCTCACGGAGATTCGATTCCTTGGACCTTCGATCCTGTAGCGGGTCGATTTACCGATTGCGCTATTCCGGCCCACGTTTGTTAAATTAAAAGGATTAAGAAACGTAACTTGTTCCTGGTTATATTATTAGCACTCAATTTTAGTTACACGAATACAAAAGTACAGCGCGATTACACGCCAGACAACAGAAAAACCCGCAACTCTGTAGCTATCTATTGCTTATTTTGAAAGAAGGTTTGTTTAAAAACTAAAAATCCGCTGCTGGTGTAGGTGTAAGTGGAGGTGCATTAATTAAAAGCCCGGATTGTGGAAGTTACCTTGGAAATTATACTCTCTTCGCTTGTATTCGTGTAAACCTTTATCTTTAACTAATAATTGCAGTTGGTTGACTGGATAAGAACACAAAATAACTTCGACGGGGGTACGTAACTTTGTATGATAGAGAGTCTGTAATTATTTTTATAATAAAACCAATGAAATTCACTAATTTCTCAAATTTATTTATGGACTAGAACTCTACATGTTTCGGACAGGTATTCTGTCCATCATCAGGAGTCTAGTACTGTATACACAGCAATAGGTATATGTCGTGTAGTACTAGACTCATGATGATGGACAGAAAACCTGTCCGAAACATGCAGAGTTCTTTTCTATAAATAAATTTGAGAAATTAATGCATCTAGTTGGTTTTATTATAAAAATATATCACGACGCACGGTCCTCTGAATATCATATTTGTTTGTAATTAATTGCGTCTTCAAAGTCAGTAAGGTCTGTTTCTAAAAGAACGGAGGAAATTTGATTATAAAAGACCAAATTCACTCGCAAGCTGGCATAAAATCTTGATAAGGCAACATCACTCTAGGGACTGTTGCTGGTGTAACTTAAACTATAGCTTTAGATTCGGATTTTGACGTTTCTAAATTTCATCCTTTGTACCCGGCATTATTCCTTTACATTCCATTATTCAGGTCCAAATTAATTCCCCAGAAAATATATAATATTCAGAATTGAACGGCAGCCACCATGTGGCAGGATCTAATGGAAAACCAAAGTGAAACGTACAAAAGATCTTGTCGATTTGGTCTCGATAATGGACCCGTTATAACGGATCAAGATGTTGATTTTAACTCGTAGCTAAACCTGTAACATGTATCTGTGTTTTACGTTCAACGTCAAACGTTTATGCTTACGTGTTCGTCCTTTCCCATTCACTAACTAACGAACTAACCAACCCAAATCAACAGAGTTTTAGAGAATCTAACGTTTTCTCAGTCACTCAGAAAAAACATTATTTTGTAGAACACGAAGTTTCATGCCTTTTATATTAATCCCGCTGCTTGTCCTTACTCTGAGTAAGATGAATCAAGTTGAAGCCATGTAATTTATTATTCACCCATTTACGCCTAGATTCCATGAAATAACTGGAACTGTAGGAAGTGTGTCATCCCCGTTGTGTATGTGAAACTAGGAAAAGGTATGTAGCCAAACACAACTTAATCACTGAGGTGTATTTAATGACTGTGATGGAAACAACTACAGGCCGAAACATGTAGTTGTTTCCATCACAGTCATTAAATACACCTCAGTGATTAAGTTGTGTTTGACTACATACTTTTTCATAGTAACTGGAACTTTTTTTGGAGGGAAGCAACAATTGTTTCGCAAGTAGGACTCCACTGCTTTGTTAAGTTAGTAGATATACTGCAGGTAGGCAGTTCTTCAGTGACGTTACCTTAGCGTAGAACAACATGACATTCGTTGGATTCTCATGCTAGAGTCTTTTTTTTTAGATTGCATTGAATACTTGTGAGGTTTGTACGAAACAGCTTTTGTTTATTCATACTTACAAACGCAGCAATTGTGTGATACTTTATAAACATACTAATTTAATATGACTGGAACTTATAACACGTGAAATGTACAAGAAAATTCTGAACTGAACTATGAGAGTATCAGTTTATGTTATTCGTACTGTCACTACATGATAAAGTGTTTTATAGACGCGTAGCTGCCATCCGTTCTTTTCAAGATTATTTTCGTCCTTAAGGCGAAAATTTGTGTTTATGTATGATTTTATGTTCAGATAAGCCACTTAGGGCACACCGAGAGAAGCTTTTAGTGGATTATTGGTAAGTTATAAGTGCGTAAATTTGTAAGGTAAAAGAGAAAGCACGATAGAGTCGTCAAACCCACCCACGTTAAAGTAAGAATAAAATACACAAGCAGAGTTAGGGGCTCTAAAGAATATTTTTTTTTTTACCCGAAGCTAGATGTCTCGGGAAAGAATGGAACAAGAACAAATTATTCACATAAACCAAAGCCGCATAATGTGCCGGATGGGTGTGTGAAAGGGAGTGGGCTGTTTTCGTTATTATACTCGAATAGAAGAATGGGGTGAGGGTATTCAAAAAATGGCGTGGGATGTGGCGAGATAGAATTAAGGTGTCATATTGAGGCAACGTCAAGGCAAGGAGCAATGGAAGGACGCTCTTACACTAATGTACCTCACCAAGAATAAAGAACGTGGTAAGCTTGCTGAATTCTATAACAAACTGTCGTAACAAATTATGTCAGCTTTCTTTTCTGCTCTGAATCCTCCAGCTCCAACGCCAGCGATAAATATGACCCTCTGTACCGCCTATTGCCGGAGTGAAAGGACTCTGTCCTTTTTTATGGGTCGACAGCCCGTAATGAGTTCAGGGCCTCCTCGATGTAGAGGCTTTACAATCACGCTCAGACACACCGCATTCGGTAGGACTCCTCTGAACGAGTGATCAGCCTGACGCAGAGACCTCTACCTGACAACACACAACACCCACAGGAGACAGACATCGGTGCCCCGGGGGGGGGGGGCTATTGGAACCCACCATACCAGCAAGCCCATTGCCTTGTATGAAGACTCTTGTTACACGAAAATATGTTACGATAAAGTAAGCCTGTCTTACAGAAGTACTCTCTTAATTTTGACAACGTTATGTGCAGTTTGCTGAAAATTTTGTGATGCGAATTTCTCCGAAATTAAGAGGCTGAGGTAGATCCTATGTGTCCGCTCGTGTCTGACAGACTTTGTAACATGCTCTTTATTCTAACTTGTGTGAAATTTGCCACTCATTCTAAACAAAAACTGATTGAGAAAGTTTGAGAAGAATATCACGAGTAGAATATTTAGGCCTAACAAAAATTATAGGGACGGTGACACATAGGCTTTATTTCTTGAAATTTATTTGTTTAAATCACGGACGAAAGGATGAGATCGACATAATGTTCGTAGAGGTGAGGTGATAAATACATATAGGATTAGTGATCCTACACAGTGATGTTCGGACACTTTTTGAGGCCTTGTTATTTGTAGGAGTATGCTAGCAATAAGAACATTTGATATTAGGCATATGGATGAGAGTAATGATACAGTGTATCTTCATAGGTAGAAGGAGTTTAATGTAATAGGTTTGGGATACCAGGCATAAGTATTACAATAATGTTAAGGGTTCTTGGATAGTAAGCTAATGTGGGAGACTGAAGATAATATGGCCATTGATTTTCTCTAAAATGTAGGAACATTATGACGAAATAGGTGATGAATACTAGGCAAAGAGTAATGAAATGGATCTTAGGTGGTAGGTAAATATGGGAGAGTGCAATGACGTTGTTTACCTACTACTTATAGTAATATGATCATAATAAAAGAGATCATAGACTGTCTCGAAATGTAGGAGAATGATGAAAATGTGATTCTTAGATATTAGACAAAGGTAGGAGGAGCTATAATTTTGAAAGGGTATCATGAAATAAAGCGAACATCAGTCGCAATCTTGCCAACGTTGTGTAAGTTAATGGAACTAGATATACACGAGGTAAATTTTATTGACTTGCTGTTGTCGTGAATACGTTCTGAATTCTCTGTTATAAAAGTGGAAGGAAACACTAATATGGACTTTCTGACCCACCTGTTATCCTGTTCCGAACTTTCTACTGGTGTCTGGTCTGTAGAATGAAAATTATGGCATTTGCGATCGGAGATTTCGGTGGCTGCGGCGGGCAAGCCTACCCTTTGCTGTAAACTTAACGCAGTACAGTACGTTTCGGAAGTACGTATTACCTCCATCTTCAGATGGATGGTACTGCTACCTGTTACAGTATTTCACACCCTGAAAGCTTTGCCTCTCTAATGATATATGTTGGTGGTCAGGTAAATCAAAACAAAAGTTTGTGGCGACTTGAGGATGGAAACAACAGTACAGTCAGAAACGCTGGTGTACATCTGTGGAACTACTTGATGTCGCATTGCAGGTGACAGCGATGTTGCTATGACTGGTTCCAGTGCTGTGTTGTTTTCATCTCACCTGTTTTCTCTACCTCATATCCTATTCCATTTACACTTTACCTTCCGGCTTTTCCTCCTTGTTGTTCTCCAACTTGATCATTTCCTCCTCCAATGTGGGGGCTCTTCTTGTGACATAAATGTAAGCTTGAACGCAGGCAGAGGTGTATGAGTACATGCCTGTGCAGTACGAGATTCGAGCCTCAGCGGTTGTAATGTGACTTACAGAAAGTGACATTAGGCCCGTAATTGTAATTTCAAATTCAAAAAATTTTGATACATCAGTCATCCAATTATCAAACTGTAGATATTGCGCACTGACTCAAATCAAAAGAACAAATAGATCTTGAAATATGAAGTGGAATTAATCTTCTTGTTAAATCTTCTTTCTGGTCACAACTTAGCATATAAAGTACGACGCGAATTCCTTAATATACTCTATCGTAATTTTGATATTTTTTTTTTGTAAATTCTTATACATTTTGGTCCAAAACACTTTCGCATAAATTAGTTAACTGCGCGATTTTTTTTTAGTGTCGGCTTGTGAACGAAAAATTATAACATTCAAAATAGGTGGATAAAATCTTGTGTTTAGTAGGACGTAAGTGCTAAACAGAAAGCCTAAAAAATCACTGTGCAACCATAAGTAGTCTTTAACCTACGATTCTAGTGTAATATCAGGGATTCCTCTGCCTGTGACCAACCTGAGATTATACCTTCAACTCATAACAAACGGTAGCTTATTCTGTCTATAGGAACGAATGTGTAACCTCACAAAGCCATGTGTGAATATTTAGAGCGCTGTGTACCTGTTTGGATTTCAAACTCAGAACAACTTTTGTTGTCGCTAGACAGAACATACAAAATGACGCCATTAAAGTTGTGTATTGAAGCTGATTAGTTCGTACGAAAATATTCACTCACTCTACAGAGTTTGTCGCCGCGTGTTTCTGGCATTACGTTTCACAATTTCATTAACGCTTATCAATTTGTATAATCAACACCAGTCTGTCTGCAATACGTACATGCGTGACGTGTAATAACAAGCAGGGATTTGTATGATCATAATTACATAGTTATGGAATAGATTCGGGATTCGTAACAACTAAACACACAGGCCGTAACTAACGATGCTTATCTTCATAATTAAACAGAAATAAACGGTATGTTTTCCTTACAATGGCGAAATCTGAGAAATTATTATTATTTTTTTTAAATATTTTTTTTTCTTTATGCAGAGTATTTACAATTATATACCTGAAACAAACCATGTTTTTGGGGTGTATCGTGCTGCAGCTGTTCTGTATTTACAATTTGTGCTACATGTAATAATATTTCGCATGTCAAATACATTTTGTATTTTTGTTTACATTGGTACTTTCCTAAGCATGTGTCCAGTGCCCAATATGGCTGCTTTTTACTACTTATTATTATTATTATTATTATTATTTTGAAAAACAGCGAAGTATAGAATCAGCATGTGTTCTCTTTAAGCCATTACTCTATAGGTTATATCCTGACGAATTGTGCTGGTATCTGCAGTTCGTTATTATATAGTGCATGTTCTTGTTTGGTTGTTAGTGTAATTATCCAGCTCTTCATGTGTTTTAACCGAATTTATTAAACACGATTTTTTATTGCCTTTCCCAACACAACTCTGTGTCCTGAGACAGTGCAACCCGCTCCTTCTTACATACCTCTCCCATTAAGATCCAGATAAGTGTTATCATCGAGTTTACCCGTCAATGTCTGAAAATGCCTGTTACTTCCGTGTTTTTCCCAGTAAATATCCCTATAAATGCCTCACTTGCCATTAGTGTGCGTCACGTCCCGAACATATGATTTCCCATCGTTTGAAACTCTTAGTTATTTAATGAAGTTTATAAATCGCGGCGTTCCTCATTAACTACTTTTCTCAGATATTTTTAATTAGGTCTCTTGATTGAAACTCGCCTGTACAGAGAGAAATCATATTCCAAAATGCTATTGCTAGGATATTTTTCCCGATAATAAATACCTTAAGAGTTGCATCACTGAGTTTGCTGTCGATGGAGCAACATGTAACACATCACTGGTCAACAAAAGGTGTCTTTCCACACAGCACCACACTCTATACGCACGACGTCCCGAACGCTACTGCTTTCTTCCTCAGTTGTACCTGTGTTTTAGACGATGGAAAAAGGTACTTTTATTTCTGGTACTATTGATGTGTTACCTTAGAGTTGATGAGTAATACCACGGAAACATAAATGCGGTGCCGACGTAAAGAATATACGATATAATGTACTTCGATGCGTATTTCACACGCATTTTGTGATACGTTTGTGACTCAGGCCAATTAGTCACTTTACCAGCCTGACAGCAGTAAACCTGTAAATCCTGATCACTACCTTTGAATTTGTTGTAAAGTACACAGTTTATTTCCCACGTACCGCTCATTCTAACAGGTTTACACAATTCACGAGAGGCTTCGTAGTACCTCTGTTTTTTTATTCGTATCATGTAGCTGTATATTCATGGATTAATGTCACACATATTGTGGACGTGGTATACCGACACACGGTATGTTTTAACAGTTTTATTATGTTAAAAGTATTCACATTTATCGCGCGCTAGAACTGTAATCCATTCGATATATCCTTCATAACACATAAATGTAGGTTAAACAATTTTAATAAAAATCCAACCAGATGCAACAGTATGCAGATATTTATTTACTGCAAAGTCACTCTACATGTTTCGGATATCCACCGCACCCATCATCAGGAGTACTAAAAACTGTAACTGCAACCTCCGGTACAGGTCATAATACTGGTACAGCTACTTCCCTCCAACGTGGCCTGATCAGGCCAGTTTTTAGTACTCCTCATGATGGGTGCTGTGACACCCGAAACATGTAGAGTGACTTTGCAGTAAATAAATATCTGCATACTGTTGCAACTGGTTGGATTTTTATTAACACTGAGTTACGATGCACGGAACCATGAGCTTAAAATTTAGGTTAAACAGTTACCTGTATTTCATAACACGCTTATTGCCATCTTGTGATCAGAAAGAGGTCATGAGACATTTTAGGTTTTCGTCGCGGTGTAGTTAAGATCAACTTTCTAGGATGTTAAAAACCGTCACTTGATAGTTTTGTTACGAAACTATGTGCTGATGTGGCGCCACATCCCAGACCAGCGAGGAATCCAGCAGTAGATCATCGTCAAACGGAACTAATGTAGGTGTAGAAATGCAGGAGCAGTAATATGACGACAGATTGTTAGTATTGGGTATTAGGTCTGCACAGCCATATATTTTATCTGCAGTGGTGTTTTTGAAACTCAATATGAAATTTGGTTTTAAAAATGTGTTTTGTAGCCTACATTTTAGCCTAAAGACACCACAGACGAGCAGGTACATGCTTTGTTATATTTGCCTAATATTGTGACGCGCGTTAAGTGCTGAAGTGTGGGATGGTTGGATATGTATCAATATTAGGAGAAGGAGACATACATTAATAACACTTCAAATTGTTTATTTGTCTAACTAATGCACACAAATTATATTAAATAATTATTAAAACATTTAAAATTATAAAAGTTGCTCCAACATGTTTCGGTTTACATAAACCATCATCAGGCAGTTATCAGTCTGTGCTTAGCTAAAATTACATTTCTGGTTCCAGTATACATGTCGTTATAGATGTTTTCAGTGTCGTGGCCGCCGGCCGTGACCCTGAAAACATCTGCGACCTAGAGCGAGCCGAGAAACGGAACAACAGTTCGGCAATGCAGGAAACAATCCAAAGGTCCCATTCGCTGAAACTGCTTCGAAAAGGAATATTACGTTTGTGAAATCCAAGATGATATTATGGGCAGCACAAACCGGATACCGGAGGGGCTGTAGAATGCCTAAAAATTTTAGTCGGGAAACAAAAGCTGAAGGTAGGGAAATAGGGGCGAAATTTATCTTCGAGAAATACGATTTGAGGAATTCGTTGGGTTCAAAACAGGGAAATATGTTGGGATTTTGTAAACAGATTAGTGAACTGTTGGGTATCACGGAAGGTGGGAGAGCAATTCCCTAACCATTTCAGGGACTTGTATATAAAGCCAACTTGGTGCACAATTTTTCTTAGTATGTTTATTTCTTTTCTCTACATGTTTCGGGCGACTATGTGCCCATCATCAGGAGAAACAACTGTATTTATGCTACACTTGGTACTTGTTATTCTGTATGGATGACTCTCTGGTATGCAGGGTTGTTTATCCTGATGATGGACACATAGACACCCGAAACATGTAGAGAAAAGAAATAAACATACTAAGAAAAATTGTGCACCACGTTGGCTTTATTTACGAGATTATACAGGGACCCATGTCCAACGAAACATAAAATATGTCAGGAACTGTAGGCTCCTTAATAAGTTATCCGCCGATTGGTGATTACTGTAATTTGTGCGACACACGGTTATGACTATATCTGTATGTACCTATCTGTTAGGATTTGATGGACGAGAACTTAGACACCAAATGATGATGATGATGATTATTATTATTATTATTATGATAATAATAATAATAAAGCCATATTGGGCACTGCACACATACTTCGGAAATTACTAATGTAAAAATACAATAGATTCAACACTGAAACTAACGATATAAGCACCATGAATAGTAACAACAGAATAGCTGCAACACTGTATTCCCTAGGGACATAGTCTGTCTCAGGAATATGAGTATAAATACCCAGCATAAATGAGATGATAATGATGATGATAATAACAATAATAATAATACTGGTTTTTCCGGTTCTAAATTTCATCCCAGAATAGATTCTTTTGCTAATTTTTCCTCGTATTCGTAGAGAATATACAAGCATATTTGGGCTAAATTAATTGAAAAAAACAATGTTTATTCCACTGCATGACTATTTATAATTCACAGACGCGCGATGGGGAACATTCTGGAGAGTAAATTACTGTGATATGTATAACGGAAAGTAACAGGATATTTGAAGAAGTGACGCGTGCTTAATGAGGGGCTTCCTCATATTGTTTACTAAGGCGACTAACCAAGTGTTAATAATTTGGGCCTATTTGTTACGAAGGAATAATTTATTAAATTAACTGGAGACTTTTTTTTTAAATTTGGAGCGTTTTTGATCGCTCTGATGGAACTGGAACTCTGTAAGATTTTGTACTTTCTTGATTGGACTGTTCGGTTATTTGTTTTTCTTTAATCCGATCACTGCTTTGGCCCAGTACCTAACTACGAGGGCACACGATTTTTAAAAAAATACAGTTTCTTATAACGTCTGAGCCTTACTGTCCTCATGTCGGTGACCGTGTAAGGTCACAAGTCTTGTATCTTGGCGTTTGCAACTGACCGATCCTCAGTAGCAATACTTGAGAGGAGTCCCGGTAATACGTTCGGACGGAAATAAAGTTGAGCAGTCAACCGATGATTTACGATGCGCTTTATCCAAAACATCACATCGAACGGACACTCGATATTTAATGGAACGACCGAATAAAGTGATTTGTTTTGGAGTTAATTTTTTTTTATCGCTTTCGTATATCGCTGTAACCCGTTTATGCTGCAACCGAATCTGTTTGTACTTTTTTTTTCTAGTTTTGGGTGGTCATTTATGACGGTTTTTTTTTTTACAGAGGTAGACTTGGTATGTTGTCCATTATAAAGGAAATGGATTAGTAAAACGAGGGGAAAATCCAATTGCCGGTAGACCTACACTCGATTACGATGCTTACATGTCCACCGATACAACAGAACCTAATAGGTTTCCCTCTTGGTGTTTTAATGCTCTTGTGTAACCTGTTGGACTGTAGGTAGCTTTATGGAATTATATAGTTGCCTGCTGAATACAGACGATAAAAAAATGCTATAGGGATAACCTCAAGGGAGACGTTGCTTCTAGACCACTGATTATCTTCGCTGAATTAGTATTAACACAGGGTGCTGGCATTTGTTTTCAAACAAAATAAGTCAGAAATCATTTCGGTTGTTGTACGAATGGCAGTAGAATCTCTTTATTTTTATACTCGAACTAATAAGCCGAAACTCTGGGGCAGTTGAAAATTTTTTGTTCTGTACCCTTCAGCTAAAGCGAAGTGTGAAAAAAAAAGCGATATTCCAGATAGCTGGGAGGGTACAGAGCTGTAAAAAAGTGCTGAGAATCCACAAATCCCGCGGCAAATTCTACATTCTGCAGATTTGCATTTTAAACCACACTCACATGGTCCAGCAAAAGTATTTTTAAAATGCATTATTCCTATAATTGTAATCGGATAGTCAGTTGGACATCAGGTTTTGCTTCTGTGTGTAATAAAACGCCATGCCTGCTCTGTTTCAAACAACTCACTTGACACGGTTGTGAAATGAATGTACGGTACAAATGCGCTCGGCTGCACTCTGCTGGTTTCAATCTAAATTACTTTCGTTAGAATATAAAGCAAATGTGCGGATCTGAAAAAGCTGCACGAAGTGGATTCGTTCGTTTCGATTGGCCACAGCGCCCGCCGGGTTGTTCGTGTCTTTCGTCTCCGGCAGCTGGCACCATGAACAGATTTCGCTGAAACTTGGGAATAGTATTCAGCACAAATTCATTCCGCACTAATTTTGGTTCATATCAGCGTGACCCCCATATCGTTAAGTAACTCCTCGGAACAGAGTCCTTCTTCAGATCCTGACAGTTCCTCTGCTATTCAAGAAATTCGGCACATGCTCGTTACTCTATTCACAACTTTCCGTTCCTTGTGTCTATCCCAACCCACACGAACACAACCTACATATATTATTTCATTTCTTTTAGTAGCATTTTAATATTATTTGTCCATCTACGGAAAGGTCTTCGAAGCGGTGTCTTTCTTTCAATTTTTCCACCAGAGCACTATTTATTTATCTTCTTTTCCGTACACGAGACATGACCCGTAAGTTTGATTATCCTTGGATTCTTCGCCCTTATAATAAATTGGTGGGTAGCACAAGTCTGTGTTAATGAAATATGAAGGGACATAGTGGACTCCTTTCTTATGGCTAAGGACAGGGACTGCCGATCCCCGCACCGTCTCAGGCGTGGGTCTGCTGCCGCTCACCTGCTGGGATTGCGGGTTCGAGTGTCGCCGGTGGCATGGATGTCCGTCACTTGTGAGTGTGGTGTGCTGTCAGATAGAGGTCTTTAGGTATCTGCGTCGGACTAGTGACTCGTCCAGAGGAGTCCTACCGAGTGTGGTGTGACTGAGTGTGATCGTGAAGCGTCGATAATGAGAAGGCCCTGGCCGACTGAGGAATGTTGAGCCATGGAAAGAAAAGGACAGGGACCTGGTGTCAGGCTGTTTTGTAGACCGTGTTCAGTGTCAGTATCTGTTTATTTGGTGTTGTGCAAACAAGGAAATGTAAATTATTTGTCCATAAAGCAAATAACCCCTTGTCATTCTCGAGTAAGTGTCAAACTTGGGAGATCTGTTTAATGCAGTTAGTTAATCCTTTAAAGACCAAGACTAGCCTGAATTATATTTAAGTATTCACTTTGTACCGCGCAGTAAACACACACCGTGTCGGTTATAGAAGTCTGTCAGTTAATGCAGTGTATGGAAATAACTTCTGTGTGTTCTGAGATCCATACAAATCATTTATTACACTGTATGGGCAGAACGTAGAATTTTGTACATGTTAAAACTGGTGGTACAATTAGCAACTAATAGATTTTGTAGAGTTAATAAGATGAGTTGGGTTGGACACGTTACACACACACCGGGAAAATGGTATATTGTATTTTTGTGAGGTGGTATGTCGGTGCGGCTTGGGAGGATAATATTTAATTGGATCTGAATTTTGTGGATTTGAAAGATTGAATTGGATTTGACTGGCTAAAGGATTAGTCGAACGTCACGTGCTTCTCTACACGCCAACTAACTCACGGGTAATTTCTTTATCGGCTAAATCGGCTAAATAAATGTGAATTTTAAAGAAAATTTACATTCCACCCAGACAGTTATTTACGTACAGCCTGGTGTTATTTGCCATTTAATAAGTGAGTTCAACTCGTTAGGTAAGCAGAGACCGAGGGATGCAAAGAGAGATTGTTGGAAAACAGGTCACTGAAAATATGCATTTCCTTGCGTGCCAATTAATTTTAGAGCCTCCAGTTCCATTATCCCGAATGAATAAAAGTGCACAATGTGTATTAAATTCACATACCTGTGCTAAAAGTAAGCAATGTGGGCACCCCGACAAGAGGACTAATTGTATTTTTTTTTTCAGCACAGTTTCAGACACATAATAATCTACCGTGAAACACAGAGCGCTGTGTCAAAGCCGCGCTGCGCCTCGGTAAATACAACTTAGTGTTATTTTCTGTGATGTAGATGGAAACAGGTCATTTCAGGAGAAAACATGTAACACAAAAGCTAGGTACCTTGTTAGTGAGGTCAACGTATTGCAGTTTTAAATGTCGTATTGTATGGTCCTAATTTGATTCCAGGAGCAGCTTTACGCGTAACGTTTTACCAAGCTTCTGTAACCGCCAGAAATATTTATACATTTAAACTGCCGCATAAAAAGTGTACTTTCTAAAAGCCATAACTACACAGTACAGCAGGGATAGCTTAGCAGATACGGCGTTTCGCTGTAGGCTGGACGTTTCGGGTTTTTAAAATGGTGGAGGCGATATTGTCCATACACGTCCAGATCGGCCCTGAGACCAACCCAGCCTCCAGGGCAGTGAGAACCGTGTCTCTTTCCTGGGGGTGGAGCGGCTGGGGTTTAGCTTTGACCACCTTCCACAAACTAGGGCTTAGGTTAAAGACAGTTTAAAGATAAACGTATTTAATGTGATCTGAAACAAGAAGAGGAAGTGTCTGTTGTGGGGTGTCTAGCGCCTCGGCGGTTTTTATTGTATATGTATCAAAGTGCCTCTTGTATCTCTGTAAGTATGAAGCGCATTTTTCAGGAAAGTTTTTTTTTCTCGGAAATTTTATGTTTGCGTGACCGTGCATCATTGATACAATAATATAAACAGCCAACTAGATGCAACAGTAACAAATTTTTATTGATAATTACAGTCAGTTCAACATGTTTCGGGCGATAATTTCGCCCATCCTCAGGAGAACTAGACTGTGTTTACAGCTTGTGGTATAATGCACCGGCGATGCTGCCGGCCGGCATTATACCACAAGCTGTAAACACAGTTTAGTGCTCCTGAGGATGGGCGAAATTATCGTCCGAAACATGTTGAGCTGATTGTAATTATTAATAAAATTTGTTATTGTTGCATCTAGGTGGCTGTTTATATTATTGTTGTTACGGAAATCTACCCCGAACTCCTGGGAGGGAAGCACTGTGTCCCGTATTGGTTTAGAATAGCACCGGCAGGTCGTATCGAACGTATATATCGCGAAGACGATAAAACGCGCAAAAGATGTACATGTATCTGTCCTTGAAATCGGTTAGGAATTAACTTTACGTTGTCTGTTTCCGATCAACAAATCCATCTTCATTTCCATGCAGTGTGCTATGATTAATTCACACTTGGAAACCATAGTCGCATATTGTCGGTATTTGTACCTCAAGTATACTGCAGTGTTCAATACCACAAATAGAGCGCACGCAGCACTTCCTGTCTGAACAAATTCTTTAACTCATTTGATACGTGCGCCGATCCCAAGAGTCTCTAACAGAAATGGGTACCAGGAATATTTCCTGGGGGAAAAAGAGGCATGTGCTAGGGCTGACAGCCTTACCAGCTTCATGTGCCGATTGTCTTGGGGGCCTCGACATCCTGGAACCCTATGGACCTGTAACATGCTTTTTACCTCTCCTCTCCCCTACAAATTCCTCATGCTCCCCCCCCCCTCGCTAGTATGTGAACATGGTGTGACAATGTTATGGAATCAAAGGGCACACCTTAGTGAAGTTGCGACAAATAGGCCAAATATAATAATTAGAAATGAAAAACAGAAAATATGCGTAATGTGAGACGTGGCAGCGGACACCAATGTCACGCAAAAGGAAGCAGAAAAGAAAGCAAATACAAGTGTTTATGTACAACTATTGAACGAATTTGGAACAATGAGTGTATGATTACACCAGGACTGATTGGAGCAACCGGAGTAGTAACAAAACGTTTAAAGAAACTTTTGGAAGCCATTATTTAAGTAACACACCAACAAATGCACATATATAGTTTTTAATAATCTAAAATTTACATTAAAACATTTAAAACGCTCCTACATGTTTCGTTTTAATGTAAATTTTAGATTATTAAGACTGTATATGTGCATTTGTTGGTGTGTTACTTAAATAAACTACAAAAAGGTACTTGGAAGCCATGTTAGGAAAACATTTAATAGATTTCCTGAAACAGACAACTATGCTTGGAACATCACACACATTACGTTAAGTACTGCACTATAATGCCGGTCCCATTGACCGCGCGGTCTAAGGCGTAGGTCTGCGGTCTCTCGCCTGCTGAGATTGTGGGCTCGAATCCCACCTGGGGCACGGGTGTTTGTCTGTTGTGAGTGTTGTGTGTTGTCAGGTAGAGGTCTCTGCGACATTCTGGTCACTCGTCCAGAGGAGTCCTACCGACTGTGATGCGTTGTTGTGTGTGATCTAGAAACCTCGTGAACGAGGAGGCTATGGCCCACTGGGGGCTGTCGCGACAAAAAACAAAATCTGCACTATAATGCATGAAATATGGTTGGTTCAAGAGAAGAAGTTCCAGCGAGAAGTTGTCTGTGGCAAGACACGGAATAAAAATAAAATAAAATAAAAACAAAATAAAATAATAATAATAATAATACCATTGTCCAATACTTCTATTTTTTCAGCTGTGTGTTCATCTCACTCTCATTGCTTTCAATATAGTTATTTATAATTTTCCTGATTCCTTTTAGGAAAAGACTTCGCAAATGATTTGTATTTGAAGTTTTCCTTGGAGTAGGAACTTACACCATTTATATGTGTGTGTGGCATAATTTGAAGTGTTTATAAAACAGTAGAGAAAGGAACATAATGTCAATAATTGCCTGAATTTATTTCTCATATATCTCTCAGTGAAGTTTCTGTCGCAATACTTTTTGACGCGTGCGCTGACACGAGTCAGAATTACAAGTTAAGTAACTGTTCACTAGGAATGTTATAATGACAGGCCTGTACGCAAGTTGAGTGGATAACACGTGTCCGGCCGTTCATTTATCATTGCTCTGTTTCTTGTAAAAAATGGCGTGAAGAGCTCCGAAACAGTCTCATTGCGAGCTACACACGAGGACAAGGAGCGCAGCAGCGCTCTGCTAACAAAGACGATCACAGTAGCCTACTTCTAGACGGATCTTCCTTTAAAGCAGAACTGTCTAAGTAAACTCCTATGTTCCTGGTTCCGAACAACTCTTATCGCTATTCTTCAAATGGAGAAAAGAAACAAATGGACTGCTATTGGTTTCTTTTTTTACACTTAATATTATTACGAATTTGAAATGTGCTATATATTGAGCCTCTTGGTCTTTTCATGGCAGTGACTAATGAGTTTACGGGGACAGTTTATGAACAACCGCCCTATCTGTATGGTGCTGTTCTGAAGCTCGTCTGATAGAAAATTCTAAACCTTTGACGCTTCAAACTTTCGCGGTTTTATCAAGGAAGTGTAAGCACTGGAAACCCGTGGGAGAGAGGTAGCACCAGTTATTAAGGGAAATGGACAGATCAGGTGAATAATATACGTTAAATAATTCTTTCGCATCTCATCACATGTATTGAAGCACATAAAGAATTACGATTGCTATTATCATTCAGCAACTCATTTTTAGGCGCTTTCGCGTAAGGAGCAAAAAATTGTTTATTTGTTTCGTCATGTTCATCTGTAGGTATCAGCTGTGTTCCCAAGGGAAGGATTTTCGTGGAATCTGATGTGGGAGATGTTCATGAAAATCTGTGGAGAAGGATCTAAATTTGGCTGGAATCGGACAAAACTCTCTTACACTCTACATGAGGCCATAAGTATGTTTGTATTGTTGACAACGACGTAAGCTCGCTGTTAGCAATGCTGAAGTGCATACATTATAACATTTCCATAGCGACGCTTTCAGTATGTGAAATTTTGACAGCGGCACATGGGAGTCAACAGTAAAAATGGGACAATTTTTTTTAGTTTCCATGACAGCAGTTTTTAAATCAGCAATAAGAAGACAGCATTATAGCCGGAGTCTGTGATCGAAAAGTCATTTGGTATTGCTGACAGTTGCATATATTCGCACCTGGAGAGTACATTCAGAAAGGAATGCATGCATTGATATAGGCAACAATAATGAAGGGAACACGCCACTAGATTGAATTGTACGTAAATTGTTTACTGTGTTTCTCTAATGGTTGATCGGAACCATCAAACAGACTGGCTCATACGGTAAATCTTCTTGTCTGTATACCGAAGTTGCTGGGTTCGAAGCTCGTTACGTCGCTGATAATTCTGAGATCTGTCGTGCTTTTCCTGCAGGAATACCCTGCTGCAGTTCCTCTGTTACGTCACAACTATTCTTTTTACACATTCATTCCAATTTATACCGTAATTTACTAGTCAACTTACGACTCGACGCTTTGTAATATGATATACCGAAGGCGTCGTTAAATCTAGCGAATTTGCATGAAAGAGAAGGCCATCGAAAAGACAAATCCTTAAGTGTGGGTCTTGTTGTTATTGAGCAATCACTGTCTCGTTCCGCGTCGTGTGGTGTAGTTTGGTTACGTTTTGTGTCTAACTTTACCTGTGAGAGAACATTACCACACAAGACGGACATGTGTAGTGAACTCTCTCTAGATGAAGCCGTGTTGCGGTTTTATCTGCATGAGTGATGGACAAGTTGTGTTTTCATTAGAAGTCTGTTCCTACTAAACAACACAATGCCAACGGAGGTGGCTTCGAGCCTCCAGACAGTCATGTCTGTTCAACGCTCATCAATCATCTTAATGTATTCAGGAACTAGCGGTGTATGAAAGTTTGATATAAAGAACTGGGTTAACGCGAGTACCTGCGGGCATGCCGGGTACCTCACTGAGTCAGCATGCCCAATATATAGCATGGGATGTTTCGTGATTCGTACATGAATGCCCCATCACTGGTTACCTTGCAGTTCAGGGACAGGAAGACAAATAAAGAAAGGAAATATGTGAAGAAGAAAAGAACAATAAAGCAACGAGAACGGAAGCAGTAGAGTGAGACAGAGGAAGGGGCGTAAAATGGCAGGAGATAGAAGGAAACATAGAAATTCCTAAGAATGAAAATAGTAACAAGAAGAACATAAACAACGAAGCTCGAAGGGAAACAAGAGCATAAGTTACTTACATTGGAATTGTCTGTACATTGATCATTATTGATAATCATTTTCTGTGACTACATTATTCCTCCTTATTAAACCGTGTCGCATCTGGGTGTAACAAACGTGAATCTGTAAGAAATTCGGGAAAAGGGTACAGCTTGTTATAATCTCAGTCCCTACTCCTAGTTTCGTGGTTATTTGAGTATTACGATAGGTATACAAAGTTACGAAAAGTTAGGAGAGTGTAAAGCTGAGTGCTACACTCCCCTTTGTTTAACTTTCTCGATAAAACACAGCTTTCTGTGAGAGCGTCCTGGACATAAAGTATGTTTTAGTTTCCTCCATCACTGTTGGATACATTTGTGGCTACGATATACTGGATCAGCTTTCAATTGAGGCTCATAATGAGCTCGAGATTCAGGAAGGTTTACGTGAATGTTGTGATTGATATGCGAGCAGGAAAGCAAGTAGGTTTTCAGGTAAAGTGTCTCTTACTTTATTTCATGTTACCAAAAAATTAAATTGCACCATATTATAGCAGAAATATTAATTTAATAAAAATCCTTATATTGATTTCGCAGACAGGGAGACTTGGCGAAGGAAATAGGCGTCAGTTTGAATTTTCCCTTCACGCCCTAAACACTCAGATTAGCCTGAAACCTATATACATAATCCATTCTTACCGCGCAGTAAACAAACTCCATCTCGGTTATATAAAACAATCAGTTAATGTTGTGTAAGGAAGTAACCACTTTTTGTTCTGGGAAACATACGAAACATGTAAATACACCATTTGGCAGAAAGTAGAATTGTTGGAATTGTAAACCTGGAGTTATTTTATACCCAGTAAGGTGTACAGAGTTATGAGTGGGCTAAACTGACCATTTTTGAAAAAGGGTCAGAATTGCTGTGTGTTCATACGTTGCACTTTTATCTGCAGTTTAACACATACTGTACTTTTATTTCTATCCGTATGCTTCCTTTTCTCTTTCTGTCATTATTTTTCTTCTTTTTACCTTTATTGTCCTCTTTTCGTTGTCTTTCATAGCTAACTCTCTGATCATATTCATCCTTATTTTTCCTTTTATTTCTTCTTCGTTCCATGTTAGGTCTTACATTCTCAAATAACCTCTATAAGACTTGCTTATATATTAAACAGGGGTTTTATGGACCACACACTTTTCGAACACACTGTTCTTGTTCCTGTCGTTTGGTATGTAGATGAGAAGTGAGTTCCATAGCGCAGGGAACGCCTGTATATCTCTGTGTCAGTTGCTGTCATATCTTCACGGTTAATATTACTCGACGTCAGGTCTTACTGCACTGCTGGCTGACTCTGTTGAAAGCACACTCCATTTGGGCGACTGGTGATATCTAGCCTACATCACCACCAACACCATCCTGTTATGGTCACGAGATTATATGCCACAACGTCACAATTTTCCATCAATCTCAAAGTAAAACAGCTGAACCCTCCTCGTTAATTTCCGCGCATAACTCCTCCACCTCTCCATGCAGGCGTTGTGCTCTCAGGTGTTTTTGTTACCTGTCTCTACGCACTAATACGTCTCCCTCAATCCCTGGAGCTGTGAATAAGTTATATGGTTACAATAAGCCTTGGAAAATACGTAAGTGCGTCCGGAGACTTTCGATGGTAATACTTTATGTGTGTGGAAGAATGCGCCCTTGGTTGTGGGATGGAGAATGTGCAAGACATGTGACATCTGGAAAAGTGAAAAGCTTTGCAGGTAGTCTAGTTAGATAAAAGGACTGTCATAGCAGCTTTCGTGGCACGCATTGATAGGTATATTATTATTATTATTGTGTCAGCTATTTTCGCAAAATCGAGGGTTTTATTACAAGCATTAAAGTCATCATTTACTTGTTTCGGTTAAAGGTGAGTATTTCGCGTATAATCTTGTAAATAAAACTAACTTGGTGCACAATTTGTTCTTAGTATCTTTATCCATCTCCACATGTTTCGGACAACTATGTGCCCATCATCAGGAGAAACAACTGTGTTTTTGCGACACTTGGTACTTGCTATTCTGTGTGGGTGACTGTCCGGTATGCACCTTGCAGGGTGCTTGCTAGACAGAATAACAAGTACCAAGTGTCGCATAAACACAGTGGTTTCTCCTGATGATGGGCCCTTAGTTGCCCGAAACATGTAGAGATTGATAAATATACTGAGAATAAACTGTGCACTAAGTTGGTTTTACTTCGCATATGTTAATGTTGGCCTTGAAATCAATTAAAGTGAAAAACGTAACGCTCCTAATTAAGTTGTGTGCCGAGTTCAACTTAAGTCTGCTGGTAAGGAGAAACAAATTGTATATGTGCACAAGGTCGGTCTACTTCGTCGTTACAAGTTAACTCCTGCTCGGTTGGGCTCCTTAAAAATAGCCCTCAATCTCACAAATTGGGAAAAAACTAGATGATTTATTTTTATTTTAAGTGAGGACGGGACCCCATTTGTGCACATATGTAGTGTTTGGGCAAGACCTATGCAGTGAAAGATTCCATACAATTCCTTGCGATCGTCTTCTTTACAGAAGACAGGAAAGTAATGAGGTTGGGATGAACGTAACGATATTGCAAGCAAGGCAAATAATGAAAGGAAAATAATAAAGCTAGTTATTATGCGGTATTTTCATTCTGTTTTCTTGGCCAGAATTAGTAAGTTCATACGAAATCACTAAACAGATGCCGATGAAATCTGGTACTGAATGTGCACAAGAAATTCTTAAAAAAAAAAAAAACGAATTTTCTTTCAAGTGCGAATTCTACTACTTTACGGACGTTCAAACTGGATGTTACCAGTTTCTGATAAAAAGACTATCATACGAAGATTTGTTATATTACGTAGGCCTACTTAACCTTTTGGCGCCGGAGTCATTTTTTTTAAATTTTAGCACACCCTGTATGTAAAATTTGAATAATATAGGAACCAAATACGTTAGAATTATGAAACAAACTGCATCGTGAAGAGAAAAAAACGGAGAGTATACACCATGTTTAAAATATTCGGTACCTATATTTGTTGAATAAATATATAAAATGCAACTTTGGAGGTTAGCGGTGCGGTACGTCAACTATAGTTGACGT
>Ga0123354_10003185_pt1 | contig 22464 bp, 18 predicted proteins | sample TergutLab28metaG_2_FD_97872 | JGI IMG/M metagenome (GOLD analysis project Ga0123354, IMG submission 97872) | Labiotermes labralis P4 segment gut microbial communities from Petit-Saut dam, French Guiana - Lab288 P4 | ecosystem: Host-associated > Arthropoda: Insects > Digestive system > Gut ... | reverse complement strand
TGTCTTACAGCAACAGGGGCAGGCATCCAGATTGATTATTGTATTCCCACATTTCTTGACCACTTTTAAAATGTTTGTTTCACATGGATGCTGTTGATCTGTTTAATGCCTCTTTGCCAAATGTCACTTCTAACAAATTTCAAGTATCCTTAGCAGTTTAACATATGTTGTATAAAAATTTCACACTAATGAGCTCTTCTCTTAATGATTTTGTTTAAATCAAGTAATTGTCTTTACGCTACAGCAGAATGTGTTAAGACTGAATGAATAACAGTAACAGGATCCAGCTGGATCACTAAACCATCCCAAATTCTCATATGTCCCTCACATGATTTTTAAAGAGATGTTGCATGCAGTTAGAGAACTTCTTGAATAAACATCGTATACCAGTAAGCAATTTCTGATAATTTATATTTTTTTGTGTGTCCTTCCATGCAGTTTGTAATTGCAGATGTTTGTTTGGAATGATTATATCTATTCAATTTTAATATCACGCAAAGAGATAATTTTTGTATTCCAAATTTAACGTGTTAGACATGTTAGTAATAACTAGATTTGTAGACAGTTATTGGTACTGTACAATGTGAGACAGGCTATTAACCCACAGAAAACTGACTGGTGTTTTATCAGCCTGTGTACTGGAAAAAGGTTGAGAACCAGATGAAAGAGAAATTGGTTACTGGTTAGAGTACTGATTTGGCATACAAGAAGCAGTGGCAGAAGATGCTTGGTTTAGCTTATTTGAGGTCAGTGAAATGTTGACAGTATGCGAGAATGGAATGTCAAGAAGGATGTGTGGAATATTAAGAAGGTTGATTTGGCAGAGAATGTAGTGTGCAGTGGTAAATAAGTGGCACATACAAATTTTGAGAAGATACAGCTTGTGAAATTGATGTGTAGAAGGGTGATAATTATGAAATGAAGCTAAGAGGCATTAGATTTGAGGATGTGAACTTGATTTGAGGTGTCTCTGGATAGTGTCCTCTATTCAGGATATATTCACAGACTCAAGAGTTTCTTTGTCAGATGAATAAAAGTCATCTGTTATAAGCCTGTGGAGTGAATGAAATGTTCAGTTTTTCCTCTTCTTCCAGGTGGCAGGTGTGGTTGGGCGAGCAGACCTACTATGTGCGTTATTCTTCTTCCTGGCGTTTATTGTGTACTGCAGTTCATTGCGTCTTGACTGGGGAGTCTACCAAGCAGCCATGTTGTTGCTAAGCATGATCCTTTCTGCCATAGCCATGTTGTGTAAGGAGCAAGGTATCATGGTTATTGTAAGTAAATAAACACTTAAAATCACAGATGTAGCTTAAATTCTTTCATGTTGTGTTAAATACATGCAAAACTTCTGCTCTTTTCAGGGTCTTTGCAGTTTATATGATATTATTGTGAATGGTAAGCAACATCCTATAGGAACTTTAAAATTACTTTGGAAATTCTTTCACCGGATGATAAGTGGGTTCCCTGTACATTCTGAACAGTGTCCAGTGTTCACACCATTTAACTGTGATCCGCAAGCTGTTCAAAACAGTTCATGGAAGGAATGTAACAAACAGAGACATGTTTGTAAGTATTGTGAGAATTGTAAGTAAGGCACTATTTTAATTTCATACAGCAAATTTCTATTTAATGTTGGCTACATTTTGTGTTCATTTTTTTGTTACTGCCTTGAGGCCCATATATGTTATATTTTGGGGATCCCTTCTGTCTTTTCTGCTGCTGTATTGTGTTTGGTTGCAATGCTTATTCATTTAACATATTTTTCTTGTCTTTTATTATAGCTGCCATAAAATTTAATAAATACATTATAAAAATATAGTATATATAAGTTCAGTAATGAAATGGTTCTTACAGTGAAACCTTACAGCACTGTAGTCAGGAGGAATAGCTGTCTGCACTGCATCATGCAAAAGTTAAGTGTTGGCTCAGGGTTATTATTTGTCTGTTCAACACATCAATGCACAAAGACAAAAAAAAAGGCAATGGTAATGTGATCATCCTGATACACAGTATATGCGTATAGTACTGCCACAGGCACATTCACTGCAAGACACCTGACCAATTTCGTTTGTGTTTTGCTAGGTGTGAGCAAGCTGCAGCTGAGGCCCCTTCTGCTTCGACACATGGTCCTTCTTCTGTCTGGTTTGTCGCTACTTTTCGTGAGGTGGCGAGTAATGGCATCATCAGCACCTACATTTCAGCGGGTTGATAATCCCGCCTCATTTGCAGATAGCTTTCTCACCAGGGTAATCAAATAAAATGAAACCATTCCTACCCACTCTTTCATTACCTTCCATGCTTTCTGTTTCAGTATAGTCACAGATTCACATAAAGAATAAACTGCGACTTAATATGCAAACAAACAAATGTGTGTGTGTGTGTGTTTGTGTGTGTTTTGTGTGAACTGTCTGCTTCTAATGTTCCCTGAAAGTGTTTCAAATATTGCTTGTACATTTTGTATATATTAACTTGTAAATGTAGTATATCCTCATTTGCCATGATTATATTTATGTTTTCTCCTATTTTAGTGTTTCATCAAGGCTTTGGGCAGCTCAGTACAACTTGGGTACTGTTTCTGTTTCCTCTTGCCATTTACATAATTTTAAATGCACCCTTCTCCTTGTTTAATACTAGAACTTGTATTTTCCTGTGCTCTTCATGTAAACAAATATCCTCATGCTGTGATAAGAAACATTAAAATTCAAACATATGAATGCAGAGTTTTGTGTTACAGACTGTTGTTTGAGATGAGGCTGCTGTTATTTCATGTCCTGTATGATGGCACCAAGACTAACTTTCTAAAGCAGTGGTAACTATATGTACTGCATCCTGTAACAGTAAGAACATCTGAATTCTGCCACAGAGTGTCTTGGCGTGTTCTCTTTGGTTCTCACAATAACACAATAAATGTGAATCTTTTCCCTAAACAACATCAACTGATCACCTTATAATAGGCATGGATTGCCTTCTCAGAGAGGTAGAACTGAAGTTTGTATGTACATAATTTAGATCAATGTCAGCCTTGAAATTATTAAAGTAAGACTATACATGTACCAGTGCTAAATGAAGTTCACCACGGACCAACATGTAACACAGTCACTCCCCTTCTTTGATGTGCCAGTGAACAAAAAATAACAGCTTCAGGACAGCTGCATATCTAAAACCAGTTCATGCCAGGCATCCACCTATAGAGCACTACAAAACTAGGAAAGAATCAAATGTATATGAATCAGGCCACAGCTACACACGGAAATAAAGGTTGCTGAAAGAAGAAACAAGCAATTTCAGAAGCCAAATTCATTTACTAATAGTTCCTTATACTTGTAGTACTGTTTCTATTGCAACATTTTGTTGTGCTTATTGCATAAATCTTCATATTTTTAAACACCTTAACCACTTAAGTATTTCTGCTTGGACTGCAGGACTTACTCCATTATTCTGATTTCCTTGGCTGTGGAATTTCTCTGTAATAAAAAAAATTTGACCATGCTGAATATAAATAAAGATTTTTAACCTCTACCTGCCTAAAGCAAGCCGAAATTGTTCCTGTAGTACTGGTTCCTAGAGTGCAGCATCTACTGAAAATCTTCCTCCAAACAAAATACTGCAGCAAAAACAATTTGAGGTGGAAAATCAACAGCATGTTACATAACAACAATATGGTGTCTTCCTCTTTTGGCATTATATGACATCAAAAATGGTTACTGGATTAAGGTTCAGTCTCTGGACTCGTGTATCATCTGATTGCATCATCTCTTAACACATCTTTTCCAGCTGTCTCTTTTTTTCTTCTGTATTATTTTACTTAACAAAGCTAATTTTCTTTAATATTTAGTAAGAATGTGAATTTTTTTTCTTAGGTGTATTTTCTTCTTTTGGCCTTACTACCTTCAGGTTTCTCATTCCATATTTATAGATTTTGATTTGCATTTCCTTTGAAGTCCTAACACTTCTGTCATTGTTTTTACTTGCAAAATGTAAAATAGCAGAAACACTCTTAAAACATAATAGGATAAAGCAGAAATCACACACAAAAGAAGAAACTGGAGGAGTCAGTGCCCATCACAAAAGGTCAGAACAGGTCATTGGCCAACAAACTCTGGAATATACATGACATGTGGGTCCCTATATAACAAGATAGGAAAGAATCACAGTAACATAAATAGACTTATAAGAACAATATTCCTCAGTTACCTGACTATCTGTTAGTGTAAAAAGGGTCCCAATTTTGATATGATCATCACTAATCTTAAAATAAAAACAATGAAAACTATACCATAAGGACAAGCAAGCACCTGAAGATGGTAGTAGACACAGTTCCTGAAGCATTGTGCATTGTGAAATATGTCGGCTTATGTATAAAAAATAATACTGATATAATAAACTAAATTCATTCATTCATTTATTTTTATTTAGCTAACAAAGTATATTTTTACATTGATTTCAATGTGCAATGGTATCTTTTGTATTGGTGTTATTCTTTTAGTTTGAAATTTATTTTGCTGTGAATGTATTAAGCATTTTAAAGTGCTATTGAACTGTATTTACTGCCTGATTAGAAATTAAGAAATTCTGCATTTTGCACACACACTGTGTGTGTTTCGTAGCATTCTCACATTAAACTGATTATTTTCCTAAACCACATCTACAGGTGTAGGTGCAATGTTTATTCTGTTAGTTGGGAACTGATGTGTTGTATATTGTTTTGAATTTCATGTCATATCTCTTATGTTTCAGGTGCTGAGCTACAATTATATTTATGCATTAAATGGTTGGCTTTTGCTTTGTCCTGAATGGCTATGCTTTGATTGGTCAATGGGTTGTGTTCCACTTGTGGAATCACTAGAGCCTCGTCTTCTAGCCATTTGTTTGTTTTGGGTGACTTTCATTTCACTGTTGTGGAGGTCTCTCACTATTCCAAGTGGAAAATACCAAAGGTATAAATGCCCATTTATACAGTCAACATTATAGATCTTTTAGATCAACCATGATATACATAATTCTACCATTACAGAACAGGCTTAGGAGCAAGTACATGAGCATGGGGCATCAGTGGTGGTTTTGAACTTCCAGAATCTGTAATGACAATGAATATTGTTGATTGAGTGCATTATCATCATCTGCTCAAGGAAGACCATGTGCCATGGAGTTTATCAGATGTAATACCTGGCAGGATATCACATTTTAAACATAGCTTTCTTAGCCAAATTTTACAGTTCGTAAGTATGTATGTTTTTATTGGTGTTGAAAATTGTGGTCAGAAAGCTATGTGCTTTTTAAGATTGTAGTATGATACCATTGTTTCCAAATTTTGTTCTCTTCTTTTCTCCCCACCCCCACATTAAATTATAATTTGCAGTTTTTATTCCAGGACATTGACCATGTGTTTAGGTGCAGTGGTGATCCCATTTCTGCCGGCAACAAACATGTTCTTCCGTGTGGGTTTTGTAATAGCAGAGCGTGTATTATACCTGCCATCTGCTGGCTTCTGTTTGCTTGTAATTGTGGGACTTAGACAACTTTCCATGTTTCATAGAGCTCGTCGGGTGAGTGTTACAGTAAGTGACTGTACTTGTACCAGTTACCATGTTTTCAATGTCTGTGATCATATTTTCACATATTTGGGATATTCATAATTCTGCTCTGTATTATGGACTGCTTGTTTAATAAAATGTATGGGAAAATATAGATAGAACATTTGAAAATATGTAAGCGAAAGTAACATGCACTTTGGTTGATAGTAGATAAAATTGTTTCCATTCTATGGACATCACCCTTCAATATATATGCTGCATTGTAGATGATGGATGAAAAACTGCTGGCAGTGTGTGTGAGACAACTTTAGTGTGAATATTTGTGTTCCAGGCTTTTAGTTGAATAGCCTATTACAGTGTTTTGGATACACACCATATTGACCTGAATATAGGGCAGCTTGAATATCATTTAAGTCCTCTCCAAAATGTAAGGTCATGAAACACTGTAGGTTGGGCACATGAGAAGGTAACTAATCTGAAGGCAGGAACCCTGAAGATACTCCAGGCTGGAGCATGTGGGTACTCAACATTCACCTCCACCTAGTACCAACATTAAGAACTGTGTAACTCCATTTCTCCCTTAAAATGTCATGGCATTGTACTTGCTGTTAATCACAGGAACAATTTTTTTCCTTTACCTTCACCCACACCCAACACTGAGTTATTTGTACTGCTAGCAGCAGTTATTCATACTTTTGAATTACTACATTATGGCACATTACACTGTACTTATGTTTATAGAATAACCCCTCATTTTTTAAATGTAAATTTGTTGAGGGAGGGGGGGGAATAATTGTCATGTGTCTGGATAAAATAATGCCTAAAAGATGAGGAAATACAGGTATATCTTGAAGGACACTGAGGGATATTAGAATTATCTGACATATGGCGTGCCTGCCCACTGTGGGTGCACACTGTGCTAAATGATGTTACCCCCTATGTCGGAAGTTAACACATGTTTATAGTGAAGGGTTTGTTGCCATTTACAGGTCATTCAAATAGGTTACATGTATGTGATATTTGTACTGGGCTTCCGAGCTGTGTGTCGCAGTGCTGAATGGAGGACTGAGGGAGTGCTGTTCCATTCAGGTCTTTCAGTGTGCCCATTGAATGCTAAAGTGCACTACAATATTGCGAAGAATGCAGGAGATGCGGGCAACAGAACACTTGCTGTGTTTGAATACAGACAAGCACTGAGGTCAGTCACCTGATCTTTGTTATGCTGTCATTTCAGCAGTTTAACTAGTGGGCCTGCACAGGTTGGAAGCGTAATTGCTGTGAGTACATTTATATTAGTCATGACAAAAAGCAGAAAGTCTTGGGAGGAAGATATGAACCCATTTCTTTGTTAAATATCTTTTAGTTACACAGAAGTTACCAGATCTTAGAGATTAACAGATTAACCCCTGAGTTTAGAGTGCGGTAACAGATTAATCCCTGAGTGTGGAGTGCTGTGTAGTGTATCTTAACTACTGTATGGTATGCATTGCATGCACGAATCATCTGTTAGCACTTCCATCTCACAGTGTTTGAACTACACAAATTCTTCTGGGGTGGTATTCAAGACACAGGTCCAAGCTTTCATTTGATATGTATTTCATTCAGATTTGTTATTTTTTTATTGAGTGAAGAGTCTTTGAAATTTGTCAGTTGCAAGTCATCTGTTAGTAGACATAGTGGCCACTAGTAAATGCAGTTTATGTAGTGGGAATGCTGAAGGTGTTGTGAATGAATGTTTGTCTGATTCCAATGGTGAGTGATTTTGTTGTTAATGATGTTGCTGTTGTGGAAACAATTGCTGACAGTGATTTCAGAGCTGGAAACCTTGCTCAGGGTGCAGCAAGCAGAAGTACAGAAACAGCCGCTGTCTGATGGGTGGATACCGGAGGTGGTTTTCTTAAGGTTTGAAGCAGCTGGAACTCAAAGCTGACCTCTTGTGCTAGTTCTGAAGTCTTGAATGTGTGGAGCTTTTATCTCTAGGTTTCCTATGTACCGTTGTAGAATGATGGGAGTGTTGAACTCTCTGTTCCCTCTGTACCATTGTAGTATGGTGCTTTAAGAAGGGACAACAAATACCAGCTTTTCCCAGCTTTTGAACACTTTGGGAATCATGTTTGGGTATGTGACATCTGCTGTGAGTGGTTGTGGGATGAATTCTGTTTCTCATATTTGCTTTCTAGGTTGCATTCAGAATATGATCAAGCAATGAACAACTTGGCTAACATTCTGAAGGATGAAGGAAAACTTCATGAGGCAGAAAGTCTTCTACGGAGAGCTGTACAGATTAGGTACTATGTCTCAGTATGTTTTCCAAGTACAGTATAACCCATGTGCCAGGCACATATGAGACTTGTGAGGCAAAAGTTCAATATGAATTCTCATTTTGTTCTTCTCAAATAAGATTCAGTGAAGTTCCCTGTAGTGCAGGTTTTAAGTACTTATTGTTGATGTTCTGATTTCCTGTCTTTTAATGTGCTAGTTGTTTACACTTCATTGACAGGATTCTGAATAGTGTTTTTGTGGGCTAACTCCAGGGAACTTCTCTGAATTTCATCTGCCTCCTCCCAGTGGAGGGTTTTTTTATTTCATTTTTGGGGTTGGGGGGTCCCTCAGTACTGCTGCCATTAATGAGTCCATTGTACCAGCTCCAGATGAGAGCTGGAGAGAAATCCACCCCAATGCCACTTTGTACACCACAGATTTCATGTGGAACTCCTTGGAATTGGACCTAGAATACCAAAGTGGAAAGCTGGTGCCTTTGTAGTGGAGTTGAAATTTATGTAAAATTCATATAAAAACATTCAGTGCTCTGTTGTAAACTTGTCCATTTTCTGCATAACAGAAATCTTCTGCAGTACAAGGACACTTGAGAATTCCCCTCATCACTGTTACTGATTTATCAGTTTAGGCAGGAAAACAGTACTTTCACTACGCCTGTAAATAATGTCCCTGTAATTTCTAGGATTTAGTAAAATGAGGAGGAATCTTTATAACAAAATCATGTTATCACCTTTCTGTCTCACTGGTCATTTTCTAACTGAATTAGTCTACAATAAGTGTCCTTGGCTGTTATTGTGATACTGTGTCATAACTTCACCATTTTCAGAGTTATTTTCCATACATGTTATGGATGTTGTGTCCAGTAGAAATCTATTTGGTGAACCAAAAGAGCAGTGTAATATCAAACAAACAGGTACTTAGGTGTTGTGACAAAGTGCACATCTTCAGTCTGCTCCTACACTTCCCCCTTCCATCTACTTTGCTACATTCACAGTTGGTTTGTGATAGTGGTCACTAATGACCATCACTTTGGGCTGGGTAGGAATACATCAGCTGGCAGAGAGGCGGAAACCGTACGCACTGTCAACCCCACCGTCACTTACACTTATTTCCATAGCCTGAGAATAGCAATCACACAACTCTTCCTAGTAGTAGAGGTTTAGTAATAGATATTTGTAGAAGATAAGCCACAACATCCATGAACATTGGAAATTATTTGCTTCTTGGACTTTGTCCCTTGTCTCATGTTCTAGAATAATAAAATGTAGTAAACAGTAAATAAAACAGTACGTTCAGGGGGACATGATCAGTCCCTCTCTTCAGATTAAAATGAGAAATATCTACTCAGTTGGGAGTAACTTTAGTTTCAGCTTTTGGATATACGGGTGAGTCAAATTAAAACCTTAAATATTTATATGCATTTAAATATAAACTTTTAAGGTTTTCATTTGACTTTCCCTCGTACATGTCTATAAAAGAGAGTAAATTTAATGTTGAAGATTGACAGTAATTAGCTATGTAAGGCCATTTGGTATTTGAATACACATTGTTATGGTTTGGGACAAACTGAGTTTCTTGCAAGCAGTTTTGTCCACTCCTTACCAGACTTAAGCAGTCTTCAATCTGTCATATGGGTGATTGTAGTGTTCTTTTCTTGATATCAGTGCTCTTGCCTGCACATAATTACATGTAATTTCTGCATCACTCATGTGCAACACATGTTAACAGTTGTGAACTTGTAATTTCTTATGTTTCCTTCATTTTAAATTATTGTTGTATGGTGTATTATTTGAGACAGCAGTCTCATTCTGTCTGGTTGTGCAGTGTAGCCATGAACTAAAATTACATAAATGTGACATCACACTTAACTATTTAGCTAAAGTTTTTAAATTTAAAATTTATTTGCCTGCCATGCTCTTTCTATGTAACAGTTAACTGTGAAACACAAAATGTGTCCATCTAGCACACAAACTAATTTACAGAGGGTGTAAGGTCAACAGCATCAGTATTGTGGTGCTGTTCAGCAACACATTTGCAGCTGCAGGCTGCAACAGACACTATTATTATTATTGTTGCTGTTGCTGCTGCTGTTATCATCATCATCATCATCATCATCTCATCATCTTCCCATTTACATAGCATGTGTTGAAATGTGGGCCTTGATGTTCTGCAGGCCTGACTTTGCTGCAGCATGGATGAATCTGGGTATAGTGTTAGCAGGTCTGAAGCGTCACAGTGAAGCAGAAGCAAGCTATTTCATTGCCCTCACATATCGTAAGAAGTATCCAGACTGTTATTATAATCTAGGAAATCTCGTGAGTGTAAAATTCTTGAATTTGCAGTACTGTCTTTTAAATTTCAGTAACTTTATATAAATGGGTTGGTATAGTTAAGTATATATATATTCAGGAGTTATCCACTTCATATTTCAGGTGGTTACTCACTTTTAGGACAGAATTATTCAGTTCTTCCACTTCACTGAACATATTATCCACTTTCCACGTCATTTTAAAAACCCTGCATTCAGTCCTCTCTTCCTCTCTGCTTTCTTGCACTTACTGTACTGGGATGACTTCACAATGTTTAGAAGGAAAAATTTATTACTCTACTAAATAATGTTATGAGATACCGATTTCCTGAAATATGTATTTCTAACTGAAACACAAAACATCACCAGCAGTACACTATGACACAATCAACTCTCCTTTCCAAGAAACACTGACTGCTATAAGGACATTGGCAATTTTGATGATCAAGATCCCATTGTACCATTGTTGCCAGGAAAGTTTAATCTACCATACTGACTTTTTCCCCAATGTCTTAAACTAATATGGGTAGGAATTACAAAGGTTGGCTTCAGAAAAGTAAGTGCTTTGTAATGTGCATCCATTTCTGACTTGTGTATTGTGTTTAGTGGATAACAGTAAATTACTTAAGTTTTTCTGACAGTTTCAGTTCATTTCAGTGATTGTTTATTAATGTGCTGACTGAACACAAATTTCTGTAATTATTATAAGTAAATCTATACTTTTGAAATATCATGTGCTATAGAATGCAGAAAAAGGAAATGGCATTTCCAACCTCTACTGCAGCAGTCAGCTATTGTCCTTTGAACAAATCTCCTTCAGTATAGTGAAGTCAGTAATCCACTGCACTACAGGAGTACTGTTGGAAAAATTGATTAGAATAGATATTTGTATGGCAGAAATTACATGCAATAAATTTCTGAGCGTCATTTATTTGCATGGTGTAAAACATGCTACACTGCTCAAGATTTTAAAAGACTAGTGACGTACGTTAGCAACTCATATTATAAGTAAGATTTTCGCAGTGTCTCCAGATACCAGAGAGAAGTTCTCACAGGCCATAGTTTGCTCACTTCTTATCTAGAGCCATTCACTTTACCAGAGAGGCTGGTCTTATCCGTAAGTTGAGGTATGGGTATACTTGGTAGGAAATTTTAAAGGAAAAAAGTGTAATGCGGCTACGGTGTGTTAAGAGAGCTGATTGTGTTTTCTTTTTGCTTCTTGAACATAGCAAACACATCATCACAGAACCCTGATTAGAGAATTTTAGTAACTTCTAAATATTCTGATTTAATAAAAACTTACGAATCTTAAGGGCCGAACTTACATAACTCTGTTATATAAATTTGTCCTTGTGGCACATAGTTGGTGTGGACTCGTGTCATCTCTATATAACAAGGGTTGGAAGTTACAGTTGGGGGATCTCATCATAACAAACTGGGGTTGTAGTGAGAGGAGACATTTGTGACTTCATGTGAGTTGTATGAATAGATCATTGTAGAAGGGCCAGTGTACCAAGATGTTGTAGTGCTAAAATTACAGAACTTGTTCAGAGCCGTAAGAATTACTGTTAAGCACTGTAGAGCTGGCAGAGGTAAGTATTGCAATGTATTTGTCATAGTGTGAAATTTCTGCCAATATATATTGTGATACACATTATGACACTGTAGGCTGATGGGTCTTTACCAGTTTCATAGACCACAATATAAACCTTGATGGACATACAAACCTCAGATCTGTTCGTGTCTCTCCCCACCCCCACCCATTTTGACTCTGCTAGGTGTATAGACAGGTTTTTTTTAGGCTTGTGTATGATCATTTTACATATGCAAGTTACAAACTTAGGTATGACTTTGTTACTTTGCAATATAAAACACTGTTACAACAAATTATGTGAAATAGACGAAGATGTTTTTTTGTGTTTTGTAACAGTACTTAGAGCAACAGCGGTATGATGATGCATACAGAGCATGGAGAAATGCCACAGCCTTAAAACCAACTCATACTGTTGCCTGGAGCAACATGATCATCATGCTTGACAGTATTGGTATGTTTCCTACCTGACAGCTTCCTGTAGTTTATGAAAATTAGCATATTATGAATAACATTACAAAATTTGTAATTAATAAACACGAGATTTCAATTTGTCATGTAAAATTTAACACAGTGTGATTGAATTTCACAGAAAAGTACTGTTCTGAAGGGAAGGATTTTCTTGTTTCTGTGTTATAAAAGAGTCATTGTAAATTTTTTTTGTGTAGTTATGAGTTTTTACAATTTCCCAATTTGAACAGGACAAATGGATAAAGCAGAGAGCATTGCACAGGAAGCGCTGACCATTCTTCCACAAGAACCTTCACTTCACTTTAATCTCGCCAATACTCTAGGCAAAGGTGGCCGCTTTGCTGAAGCAGAAAAACATTTTATGGAGGCAGTTGGTCTGGATATGAAGAATGCTGTTTATTACACCAACCTAGGTGAGTCTCAGACTCGTGATGATTCCTAATTTTCATCTGTTGCTTTGAAAGTGAAACTTTAACTTCTGCTAGCATCCCATTAGTGCCAAATGCACAGAGCTTTTTTTGTCTTTGGGAACTGGAAAAGAAGCGTATTGTGACAGTATGTTTATGTATATCAATTTTATGTAAATGGTATGTAATAGAATATATCAGCCCTCCTACTTTTCAGTCATTTGTCATACTTGTATGAATGGCGTGAAATAGTATGGCATTTGTGACATGTAGATTGATCACTGACAATAGATAACCATCTCACTGACATAATATTATTGATACTGTAAAACTCTCATATGACATTTCTGGAAAAATCCAATTAATTTTGCTTATTGAGCAGGAAAACATGTTAAATGAAGAAACACAAAAATGACATTATTTTGTATTCCATGTAAACTCTGCATTAAAGGATACATTTTCACCATCAAATCACATTTCATATCTTACATTCTTTAATGTTTTTGACACATCCTAAACACACACCAAGATTTTTTACAAGCACGGTTGGTAGATGAAGAGTCCTTTCTTACCAGAACTGTAACATAAGTACCATTTCTACCTTACCATGTTCTGCTCTTTTCACCTTTTTCTGGCTCACATGTTCACTTGTAGACTGAGTACTGTTCTTGTTCTCAATTGACACAGAAATCCAAAGTTATTTGAGTGATATTTTTGCAAGGAAAATGTTAAATTGCATCCACTTTGTTTGTAATATCTAGCATTTCTGAAATTGAGAGCATCTTGCATTCTATGACAGCTATTGATGTAGTAGCCTTGCTGATGACATGTTCAATAATTAATGCCTGTAAATGACAAAAGCTGTACATGTATTAGCAGTTTGAAGGAAACATACAAAGACTGTAAATTCTTCACACACAATACTGGAAGTAAAGGAAAACAGTTACAATCACAATGTGCTTCATTAAAAACCTGTGGTTATTTGTGCTGCAGGTAACACAACACACACAATGACAGTGCATTACACCACATGAAATTCATTTGTGGAAAATGATGGCAGGACAGTCAGAGTGTGGTGACATCATTTCCAGCCAAACATTGCCTCAGATTAACATTGAGTTGCTTATGTGCACCTCTGAGTAGTATAGAATATTAACTGAGTATATTTTTATTCCATTTTATTGTTATAATGTTGAGGTATCTTAAAAGAACAAGCTGACTTTTGCTTCTTGGATATTATGAACTGAAAATATGTTATTTAGGAGTGCTGTATCACCGCTGGAAGAAATACGACAAGGCAGAACGATTGTACCAGAAAGCTCTGGAAATAAATCCAAAGCTTCAGAGTGCCAAGGATAACATGGTTCTCCTGCACAAGGCTCAAAATAGAATGGCAAATCAGCAGTGATGCATTGCATCCGTCTCATCCTTACTGTCCGGAAAGTTGTTGTATGAAACAGATTATCATTCAGACCACTTTGGTCAACCTGATGAGTATTGTCATAATTTTGTTCTGTCTTGCACACTTGAAGTAAGAACGTTAGGATTAACCTTTCCATTGTTATAACAGAAATCTCTCTGTGGTACATTTGGTGGAAAAACCTATTAACTTGTCAGTGTACTTGGATCATAACAGCTATTCATTGAGATGAAAGAAATAGAAAATGGGATCAATATAAGGAGCAGTGATACTACATATGCGTATTATGTCATTTGAGATCTTTCTGCAGCAACTAGGCTAAGACAGTGAGGACAGCATGCAGAGCTTGAATTGTACTCTGGTTGGCATTCAGGGTTTTTTATTGTGTACAGCTTCTGTTATTTGTTTGTGTGTGCAGTCATTTGTATCCTTTTAAGGGAACAGTTTTGAAACATAAGAGCTATGGTGCTGGAAATATTGTTTTGTAAACACCGACCACAATCGGCACAAGTGCCTGTAAAATATTCATGTGTGCTCATTCTTATAATTTTATGTTTATGTGAATACCTAAACTGAACTGACCACTTAGATTTCCCAGAAGTCTGACTGAAAGGAGAAACAGATGTTGGTAATGTTACATAGTAATTCACAAAAGAGTGAAATCGATGTTGTATGATACATGTACTTTGGTAGTTACGTATTCTCTCCCATACTAGTTATATATCATGCCCATTTATCAACTGAGCATTTCTTACAGCAGAGTACTATCTGTATGATTGTGTGAACATATTCTGAAAAGTGACCAAGATGTTTGGAAATGGTGGAATATTGGTATTAATACTAAGCTGTTTCCCTGCTGTCACATGCAGACATTATGCAGGTGATACTGCTCTGCAGAGTGATTCAACAATTTATTCCAGCTTAGGTATTAATCTCATTGGTTTTTCATCAAGAATACCTCTGTCAGCACTGCCATTTTCTTTTATAGACATGGTGTTCTTGAAAATGATATGACATGGAACATGAAACTACTCTTTCTTCATGGACTGTTTTGTCGTGCACTGCATTACCAATGCTAAATAGATAAATCAGTTAGCATCCCAGTATTTGTGCATATATTGGTGCCATGTAGTGTAAATGGCAGCCCGTTAAAGAAAAAAAATTGTCTTTAAATAAATGTGTGTGTGTGTATAGGAGTAAGTGATTAGATTGCAGCACTTCTAAAGAATTGCTGTGACTTCTTTCACTTGTCTGTCCTATTGAAATGATCTCCTCAGTATTGGACTATGTTTGCAGTTGATATGGTTTGTCACCCAAGAAGATTTTATCACATGTAATTTACCTTGAAAGCTTGAAGACTGAATAAGACCTACATCATTTATTTGCAATACAGGGTGAGCATAAAATCTTTCCCTGATTACAAACATGTATTACAAGAAAACTAAGTGGAATACAAACATATTTTTTACCATTACGTAAGTTAGTTTCTAAAATTTTATGTCATGTGTTTATTGTTAACATTTGGTTTTTGGATGCAACATTTCCAAACAGGTGGATTGGGAGAGATGGTCCAACACCCTGGCCACCACAATCGCCAGATATCACCCCCTTTGACTTCTTTTTATGGGAGTATGTTAAGGACAAAGTGTTTTCGACACCAGTTCTAGATATTACAAATTTGAAGGCAAGAATAACAGACGCTTTTGCTACAATAACTGAAGACATGTTGGAGAACACATGGAGAGAAGTTGATTATTGATTAGTTGTTCTCCGTGCAACAAAAGGAGCACATGTTGAAGTGTACTAATGCGTTGTAAAAAGAACTTCTTGAGTTACATTTAAAAAAATATGTTTGTATTCCACGTACAGTAGTTTTCTTGTAATAAATGTTTGTAATCAGGGAAAGACTTTATGCTCACCCTGTACTTTCAGATATGAATGGATATTTAACAAAGTAAAAGGAAGAATAATTGTTGACTGTTTCATAAATATGGTGCAGTTAGCTCTGCAATACTAGATTAATGCGTAAGGTTTATGTTATTTATTATTTCCTCATATCTGTAAGAATTATCTTTATCCTCATGCCTCAGCAAGAATGTGAAGTTCTTCAGCACATGAAACTGTACTTTAGTTTTAAGGATTTTGTGCTAATGTGGCATAGGAAATTTTTTCCAGATTTATTTGTGGTAAGAATGATTGTAGGAAGGCATGGTGATGGTATATGCATTACTGAGCAAATTGAGAAAGTTCAGGTACTTCTGTTATAGGCCTTTACCTCAGAAGGTACAGTTGCTAGAGGTAAATATGTATTCAGTTCCTTGTGAGGAAGTTTCTTGTTTAGGGCATTTTGGACCCTGTGTCCATTGTTTTTGGGGTCCTTCCAGCAGTTTATTAGAATTGCTGCATAATTTTCTTCTTGATGCTTCAACAGTTTTCTCTGTTTTTAAATGCCACATGTTCTTTCAGCACCATTTAATTTATATTTATTTATCATGTAGCAAAGCACATCCTAAGTTTGTGAACTGATTCCTTGAAGAGTTCCATCTTCATGATCAAATCAGTTCACAGTTTTATAAAATGATATTAGGGTGTAGAAATTTCCCATTTTTATTTATTTTTGTGCGAATCTGCTCAGTGCTATGTTAGTACTGTTAACAGATTCCAGCAAAGTTCTCTACTTTCATGTCCATGGGCAGTTATGATAATGTCATAGTGCCATGTGGAATGAAAAATGTTTGAAGAATGCTTGCTTTGTATTTATATAACTAATCACAGCTCATATGCTGCTTCAGTTGAGGACAGAAAAATGGTCTGCATCTCATACTGGTATCAGTTATCCAGATGTGACAGAGAAAACTGTATTACTGCCTAATTTTTTTTTTAACAAAACGAACTTTTGTATACTTTTCATCTCGTTGCTGTATGGGGCAAAAGCCGCTGTTTGTTCTGAGATAAATACAAAACACATAAATACAATGTGGGCAGAATGTACATTTCTTGAATGTTAAACCTGTTGGTACATAACGTAACCTATAGGCTTAAGAGGTTCATGTACTGCGCACACTATTTAATCACTGCTTAAGTTGTAGCACTCTGTTGTGTAATGAATGGCAATCACGGGGTTATCCAAATATCGGGGACTGTTTATATCTCTTCAGATGTGATGAGGTCAATGTTTGTACTGCTTTATAAAGTACAGATGTTAAAGTTATTTGTGCAAAAAGAGGCTAAATACAACCCATTCTGATAATTCCATGGGTTTTTGTGTGTGTGTGTGTGATCAGATACTGGTAGAAAATTATTGCTTTGATTATCTTCGTCCATTATTTCTTAATTGTAAGGATTTGTATGTGATTTTTTTAATAGTATAATTTAATGTTTATGTCCATCTTCCACTCAGCAGTTCAGCTTTTCTCCGGTCAGAGAAACAAAATTTTACAATTTAACACTGGAGGAAGCGCAACTGAACAATTAGCAGTTGATAAAACAGCAGGTAGTTCACATTGTTTGTGAGAAATACGTAGAAGCTTTGTGTTTCTCAATTTGACCGGTTCAGTGACAGTAACTATGGATTTTAGGAAAGGTTCATAAACAAGCACAGGCACTTTCAAAGTATGTCTATACCTATCTGTCTTGTTTTGACACTGAGAAACAACAAAATAAGAACAGCTATGTGAAAAGTCTGTAAGTAATTCATGACTGTTGCAAGAATCATAAGGGTGTCTGTATACAAAATTATCAGTCAGAAATGGACAGTTCAATTAGACATAAACATTAGAGAATCTCTTAAACATGTGGAAGCATGTAAGACAAATATGGTGAATAAGAGTACTGTTTTATTGAGTACAAAACATTGTATTGTAACCGGACAGATACATCCTATTCAGGTGAGTGAGATTACATGTTTTAGGACACTTCTTTCTTGGATGTTACGATTAAACTTGCTAGTATCTTAACAATGTATGTTAGAAGTTTAATTTCATCTTATTTATGTTAGAAAAATGGATAGTGTGTAGAAAACAGTAGGATGTACCATTACATACTGTCAGAAGAGAGGTCTGTATGTATTCTAGTTACTTTTACAAAGTACGGTATTTTGAATTGCTCATGTAACAAACATTGCTTCTTTTCATGACCTTCAGTGTATGGGGGCTAAGGTGAACAGTGTCTTATATATAGTCTGTTTCAAGAAGGTGGCAACTTCCAGTGTTGTGTCTGTGTATGTTGACCACAGCCTCCTGAAAGTGACATTCAATGATCAGTCAAGTTTTGTGCCAGACTCTTAGCAGTGAGTTTTCTCCTCCTTCACCTGTTACTTTTGCATCAACTAATATTTTATGGATTTCTGTTTCTTTTATCTTGTGTTTCCACATGGCCTATGAACAGTAGATGCAAGGTATACGAGTAGATGCAGATATGTTACTGTATGAGTATGTTGAGAAGGTTTATGTGTTAAATTTAATGTTTATAATTTTGTACTACACTTTGCATCAGGCTGTAGAAGAACTAATAATTTACTGTATACTTTCCTCAGTTACAAGTATCTAGTACTTTTTATTTATTTCTTGCTACTACTTTCAACAGGAAACTGTCATCTTCAGGCAGTAATATTGTAATCAAAATAGTAAAAAAAAATTTACAAATGCAATGTCTGTTCAGCATCTCTGTGTTAGAAGTAGTGTAACGATGAATTGTAGTGAAGCAGAGCAGATGGGAGTCTTCCCTTGCATTTTGCATTGGAGGGTAAGGATAAACTTACTGTAGCGTTTTAGTTGTGTTATTGCACTGTGTTTCTGTGCATATGTATTGAGGGCACATTTCAGCGGTTTGGTTATATGGTTTTGTTGTCTGATTACTTTTACTTACATTTACTACCTGAAGACATAAGCAGCTGCTAGATGACCTTGAGAGATATAAAAGGTACTGGACTTTGATAGAGGAAGCACTAGATAGCACTCTGTGAAAAACTGGCTTTGGCAAAGGTTATGTACTTGTCAAAATGATGGACTATGTAATTAATAATTAATATATAAAGTGACAGCCCTTTGAAAGTGAAATCTTATGCAATGTAGGTTCATTATCTCTGTTTATACTTCTGAAGGTTATTGTGAACACAGTCAAAGGCTTTGGGTGTAATAAAAATTTTGTTGTGTAAGTGATAAACATTGTATTATGACAGATTCTGCACCATATGAAAGTATTTATGAGAGTGGCATGAATAATATATTTTAAGTTCAAAATTATTTGGATTAGATATTGCTTGTTAATAATAAATCAAATGGAATTTATGTTGCCATCTTGGTGTCACAGACTGTACAGAATGTTTTATAAATAATATCATATTCTGTGGAATGACTTTCACACACTGGAGTATGAACCACGTTTTTAGCAAATTATGCTCTGGATATATGAGTTGGTGTCTTATTGAACAGTACTTTAATTTTTAGGAATTTCTGTGTCACCATATGACAATATTGCCTGACTTTATCCCACTTGATTTCTAACCTTTATTAAATCTGTGCTGTGGTTTAGGTGTGTTTTTATGAAACCTGTGTGTCATTGATGTGTTGTTGTAAACACAGTTTTTATATGATAGCTTTCTTACTTTTTATATTTTATTTTGTATAAATTTGGTAAATACAGTGTGATCTTGGATGTAATAATGTTAAATAAAATATGTTTTATTGGAAACATGGTGGCTTGGCTTCAAACCTGTCCTTGAATTATAAGGTGAGGACAGGAGTAAATAAAATCCCATTGCAGTTTAACACATATACCATTTTATTAATTTTATTCCAGTTTAAGTAATCGACTCTCAGTTTGAATTTTCATTCAGACAGCTTTGGTGTGCTCTAACTCATGCACATGCATGCACTCATGTACACACACACACACACACATTCCCCCCCGGTCATATATAATTATAAAACAGACCTTATAATTGGCTTTGTACCCAACATATTGATCTGAATTTCACTACACTACACTGGACTAAATATCTGTTAATCTTTGTTTGTTAAAATTTGACAGGCTAGGTGGTCTACACAAATTTTTAATAAGCATCTGTTAATTGTCACACACAAAATATTTCAGATGCCGATACTTTATTGTATCCTGGGCATTCTGTTTGTATCCATTTCCATTGTTTCCTTGTTCTCATTAGCATATATTCCACACTGTTCTTTCTGCCCCTTTATTTACCTCCTTACTGTCAATGTTACGAAATTCACCAGATTATACCTGGCCTCATACCCGCCATATTAACTGTTCATTGCTAGAAATGAAGTGCAGAGTTCTGTAACCTATATTTTCAGGATTAGCAGCAGGCTGGGGGTTATCAGTCTTCTGTAACATACTTTTATGTTGGGACTGCAACCAAATTTGCCTGGGACTCACTTCCTTGAGTCAGCTTCAGTCTGGTAAGTTAAAGTTTCTTATAATTGCACTCTAATATCTGCACACACCTTTACAGGGGTGTGTAGTCCCCAGCCCTGCAGTGGTGGTGTCACTGGAAACAATATTTTAATTCCAGCCAGTGACATCCTCTGCATTATTTTCAGATTTGATAATGACGGACGTCAGCACCCTGATATAGACTGAATGGACGAAGCAACTTGCATCAACCTCGAAACGAAAGGTAAATAATGTGTGCTGTGTTTTTGTATTCTCGCCATGCATTGTGAATGATTACAATCTTTTAGTACCAACAAATTACGAGGGCGGACCCAAAAAAAGCCGGACTGGCTTCGGGGAGCTGCTCCTAATCGTAGTTGAGTGTCCACCCCGCTAGGTGAGTGTGGTTGCACCCTTCACGAGTCAGTAGCCAGACGCACGTCGCCGTAGAAGGTTGTACGGGCTTGTGTTGTCAGTTCTCCCAAGTGTTGTCCAGCTCCTGTCGCGAAATCGTGATGTCTGACCTTATCGAACATCGAATCTGCTTGAGATTTTATTTCCGTCTCGGAAAAACGGCCACAGAAGCACATGAAATGTTTCAAAAGGCCATTAAGGAGGAAGCATTGAGCCGTACACAAGTTATCGAGTGGTTTGCGCGGTTCAAAAGAGGAGAAATGAGCGTTGAAGATCATCCTCATTCTGGGCGCCCGTCAACAGGCCGTACCGACGAGAATGTAAAAAAAAAATCGAGAACAAATCAACGAGGATCGTCGGTACACAATTGACGGGATCTCAGAAGCTACAGGTGTGAGTTGGAGTTCCTGTCAGCGGATGTTGACCGTGGATTTGAACATGAGACGCGTTTCGCGAAGTTTGTTCCCCGCCTGCTCACACGGGACCAAAAAAACACTCGTTTGACTTTGTGCCAGGAGTTGAAAAATCATATTGAAAGTGACCCAAACTTTCTTTCTAAGGTTATAACGGGCGACGAAAGTTGGTGCTATGGGTACGACCCTGAGACCAAACAAACTTCGAACCAATGGAAGACGCCCACTTCACCGAGACCGAAAAAAGCAAGACAAGTGAGATCAAATGTGAAAACGATGCTCATTGTTTTTTTCGATGTTCGAGGAATCGTGCACCGGGAATTCGTTCCTCCAGGACAGACTGTCAATCAGAAATTTTACTTGGAGGTTTTGAGGCGATTGAGAGAGAATGTGCGAAGAAAACGCCCAGAATTGTGGAGATCGGGTGATTAGTTTCTCCATCATGACAACGCCCCAGTTCACACAGCTTTGTCTGTGACCCGGTATTTGGCCTCTCTGGGATGGACCGTCGTTCCCCACCCACCCTATTCACCGGACCTAACCCCCTGTGATTTCTTTTTATTCCCGACAATAAAAAAAAACATTGAAAGGAAAGAGATTTGCCACCGTGGAGGAGGTGAAAACAGCTTCGCAGGAGGCACTCAACAACATAAGCTTCAGCAGTTCCAGAGATACTTCACACAGTGTGAAAAAAGATTGGACAAGTGTATTGCCTCCAGTAGAGAGTATTTTGAAGGGGATTAAGTGTTTTTTGTTCAACTTGTAAATAAGTCTTTTTTTTTAAAGAAAATCAGGTTTTTTTTGGGTCCCCCCTCGTGTACTAATATATATTTCACCTTATCTGGCTTCTACATGATTCTCCTGGTCACCATCCTCAGTAAGCTCACAACTAAATAGCTTAAAAATCACAGCAATAAATTAATCCATGCAATGCTATGCATGTGAATGTACAGATTATGTTAACATTTATATTATATAAATATTAAATTTTACAATATTATCATTTATCATAATTTATATATTGTAAATTTTAACATAATTTGTACATTCACATACACAGCGTCGTAAGGACCCATTTATAGCTGTGAGTTTTAAGTTATTGGGTTGGCTCTTAGGTGCCTTATTGTGGGGGGGGGGGGGGTTTGGCGGGGGTTTCCCTTGGGATGGGGGGGGGGGGGTCGGGTGGTTGTCACCATGGGAAGATGGGTCAGGAAGTTGGTGGAGTGGAGTGGA
>Ga0123354_10003184_pt1 | contig 22465 bp, 17 predicted proteins | sample TergutLab28metaG_2_FD_97872 | JGI IMG/M metagenome (GOLD analysis project Ga0123354, IMG submission 97872) | Labiotermes labralis P4 segment gut microbial communities from Petit-Saut dam, French Guiana - Lab288 P4 | ecosystem: Host-associated > Arthropoda: Insects > Digestive system > Gut ... | reverse complement strand
AGATGTAAAAGAGCGAAAACATAGTTGGCTTTCCACTTATCTGCAATAATACCGAATAGTGTGGGCATAATTAAAGAGGCAAATCCCATTGTGGAGAAAACCAATCCAAACTCTGCCCCACCCCATCCACGTTCTTTAAAGCCGTAAGACGCGAGGGTCATCATCCATGCCCCCCAAACAAAAAATTCAAGAAAATTCAGAATAATTAAACGTAATTTTAAATTCATAATATTTTAATTAGTGATTAGTGGTTAATGATTAGTGGTTAATGGTTAATGGTTAATGGTTAATGGTTAATGGTTAATGGTTAATGGTTAATGGTTAATGGTTATTTTAAAAATCCATACTCATAAACTTTTGGTTCGTATATGTTAAAGTTTTTTATGCAAATTTAGACTTTGAATCATTCAAATGCTCTTTAATATAGGCAATGGCTTCTTTTTTTGTTTTATATTTAGCCACAAAAATCCATGAGTTTCCAATTTTCACATCAACAGACCAACCGCCTGCCGATTTTCTATAATCCCAACCGTCATTAAAAAATTCTAAATCATTCATATTTTTATTTTTTTTAAAAATTCATATTCATAAACTTTTGAGGCAATTTTCTGGGCTAAAACTTTAAGTTTTGCCGTCAATTCTTTCTCCAAACTATTAAATTCTTTGTCTTTCGATTTGTGATATATTTTGCCTTTTTCATTGCGTCCTTTGAAATATTCCTTTATATCATATAAACTTGCATTTACGTTAACGTTTGGTTGTGTATGGTAATATTTCCACAGTTCTCTTCCGGCTTTGAAAACATTTTTGGCTGCTTCCGAAAATACACGTTTTGTATTTTTCTGAAATGATGTGCCCGAACCTCCTCCACCATCGCTATATTTATCAAATAGATACAAAATAGGAGACTCTGAAACGATCTCTGAAAGTTCGTTTTTTCCCTCAATAAAATCGGTCATAAAACTGCTTTGAAATTTATCGCGGGCACCTATCAAATACTCTGTAAACGGAATCCAATTATTTACACCGTGTTTCGATTGAATACGATTTTGTTTGTGAAATAATGCAAAAGCAAGACAATCATTTTGAAATTCAAAATCTGTTCTATATTTGTCATTTGGGTATAGAAATTGATCTCGGTCATTAAGCCATGTTGCTTCAATACAGTGTCTAACAGAAAGATAAACGCACATTTCAATAATATTTTTCTGTGTAATAGGTGTGATTTTTGACTCTCTAATATCATTTTCCGTTGGACAACTCGTAAAGAAAGCGTTACTATTTGTTTGAAAATCTGTTCCTTGAAATCGTAAATATCCTATTCTTTCACTTTTCTTGTCAAAATAATTTCTAATCCAATCTACAATAAAATTTCCTTTATCATTAGTATAAAATACTTTCTCTTCTTGAAACCAACATTGAGTTACTTCGCTGTTGCTTTCATATACATCTACTTTGATGTCAGTTATTTTCTTTTTCTTTTCCAAATCCCAAATTAGAAACCCTATGGGAAATTTTCCATTAACATTGTCAAATGTATTTGCCCGACATACAAAACCATTTTTATATTCTGCAAAAAAATAATCGCGAAATTTAATGAAATTTTGTGAATTAACATATTTCAATGTGCCAAATGTAGCAAGTTTAGCATGAGGTATTAAATGGTATATACGAACTAAAAATTGTGCAAATATTTCGTTTATTGCTCTGCCAATAATTGGTTTATATTTTTCACTTGTTTTATATATTGTTGCGACATTCTGTTTATTTTGACCTGTTCCTGCTGTTGTCGTTGAACTCGCTGCTTCCGCGTACGGCGGATTAATATAGATAATCAGTTTTTTACGTTTTTTTTCATCATTGATAATATCCTGCAATCCTTGCTGAAGTTTTGAAAAGTCATCGTTCAGAAAATCAAATTGAAATACGTGGCTTTCCAATAAGTTTGCACCATTTTGAATGCGATCTTTCATTACATCCACATCGGCTTTGTCGAGTGTTGAAGCCCAAATATTGTATTTATTGGTCAATCCTGCAAATAAATTACCTGTTCCGGCGGCGCAATCCCATACATAATACTCATCTTGCCAATCTTCGCCCAACACATCTGCAAGATATTTTTGTGAAAGTTCCACCCAAATTTGAGGCGTAAAAAAACTGCCCTTGCGCTCACGAACGTCTTGCGGCACAAGTAGATCACGGCGATTTATAATGTACTCCCAGTATTCTTCTTTAGGAGGTCTTTCATAGCGATTCCAAAATTGAGTGTGCGCTTTTTGATTGTCGGAAAATCCTATTCGCATAAAAAGAGTTCGACGAATTTCGGGTATTTTCAGGTTTAGCTCGTACTCGTCAGATTTAAGAAGAACGAACAGTTTATCCTTCAGTGTTTTATTTTCAATGGAAAGAAGGTCGGCAAGGTAAAAATCACCGTCAATAATTCCATTTTTTTTCTCTTCATTCCAATCATCTACTTGAATAGTAGGTTTTACCATCTCAAGCCATTTATTATAGATGACCATAAAATTGTTCTTGTCAATTTTTGTTTTTGTTAACCCACCGTTGAAAACAGCAAAATTGGTTTTAATAAAACGATTAAGATCATTGTCATCTTTTATAAAATAATAGAGCAGTGTTTTACTGTCAATAATTGTGCGCACTTTTTCATAAATCAGTGCAAACTCTTTGGTTTCGTGGTTTGAAGGCGCAACATTCCAGTTAAAATCATTTATGTAAAAAATATCGTGGATATCACTGTAAGGAATAAATGCAATTTTTTCGCCATCAAAAGCACCTAGAAATGCAGGGGGAAGGAATTTGTCGAAAGTACGCGCTTTCCCAATCGTTAAAATGAGTTGAACAATAGAGATATAAATATCCGATGCGCTTTTTTTTGCTTCCGCCCACAATAAAGACTCATGCTCTAAATCGTTCTTACTCTGGAGCATAGAAACGCAAAAATCAACATTCCCGATTATTTTCGAGCAATCATACAACCAAAAATAGTCTTGTGCTATTTTGTTTTTAATTTCTTCTTCGCGAATGTTTTGATATTTCATGATTTTATATTAAACTACCCTTTTTATATATTAAACTACCCCGCCCTTCGGGCACCCCTTCAAAAATTTGAAGGGGAATATATTCTCTTAATCTACTAAGGGAACTTTTGTAAATAAGGGTTTAATGTATCTCTTAATTTTTAATTCTTAATTCTTAATTCTCTTAAACTTTAAATCTTAAATCTTTAAATCTTAAATTTTAAATTTTAAAAATCATTCCTCTCGCACAGACACTCCTTCCCTTACCTGCATCAATCCTGTTACCATAATGGTATCTCCTGTTTGCAAACCATTTACAACTTCTACTTGATTATTACTGCGATAACCGGTAGTAATGGATTGTGAAGCGGCTTTTCCATTAGAAACCATCCAAACTTTTTTGCCTTCCATCTCTTGCACTACGGCTTCGGTAGGGATCATATACACCTCTGTTGATTGACTGATAATAAGATTGATACGAGCAAACATGCCGGCTAACAATTTCCTGTTGGTATTATGATATAATCCTCTTACGGTTATGGTTCTTGTAGCCACATCCACTTTTGGGTCAACGGCATACACCACAGCCTCAAACTCATCAGGAGAGACTTCGGTGCGGAACTTTATTTTGTTTCCGATAAAACAGGTTGAGGCGTATTTTTCGGGAATGGCGAACTCCAATTTCAGTTTGTTTTGGTCTATCAATTTCGCGATTACGGTATTGAGTTGCAAATAACTGCCTAAACTCACCCCACGAAATCCAATAGTACCCGAAAACGGCGCTCTAATTTCTGTTTTTGAAATCCTTGTTTTTAAGAGATCTATATCGGTTTGCAAAATATTATAGTCGGTTTGCACCTGGTCAAACTCTTCGCGGCTCACAGCATCTTTTTCAAGTAGGATTTTTTGGCGATTCAAGCGCTCGCTTGTAAGTGATAGTTGATACTCAGCGCGTCTCAATTGGGATTGCAATTCGGCATCATCCACTTTCAATAATAGTTGTCCATGGGCAACTGAGGTGCCTTCGTCAAAAAATATCCCGACCACTTTTCCTGCGGCTTCGCTGATCAGTTCTACTTCCTCGTTAGGCAGCAGCGTTCCCACAGCATTGATGCCGCTGCTTAGCAAACTGGGCTGCACCACAAAAAGTTTAGCAGCAATCGCCCCAGCGCCTCCTGACTTCTTTTCTTCGATGGGTTGTTTGTTGTTAGCAAAAAATAGTTTATACCCCACAAAAAGAAGAACAGCTAAAATGGGAAGGGAGATGTAGATAATTTTTTTAATACTCATAATGGATCTTATTTTAATTTTCCGCTTAACAGTTGTAAGCCTATTTCGGATACTTTAGCTTGGTAAGATGCGCTCATCAATCTTTTAACCGCCTCTATATATGCACGTTGAAACTCTCTAAACTCTACGCCCGACAGCGATCCTATACGATATTTTTCTAATGCAATCTCTAATGTTTCGGAAGTAATCTCCACATTTTCCATTTCAAAACTCAACAAGGTATGGTTATTTTTGTAGATATTATAAAGTTCAGCTAAAGAACTCAACACATTGAGTTTAACATCTTTATATTGTAATTCTGAATTTTGTAATTGATATTTTGTAATCTTATTTTGGCGGAAATTTTCCATACGATTAAAAATGGGAATACGTGCTGTAAATCCCCAATAAAAACCGTGCGACATATTTTGCGTAATAGCAGATGCAGGCGCTTTCGCATGGGCAAACTGGTAGCCTGTAGAAAAATCAAGCGTAGGAAAGAACTGTGACAGGCTGTTTTTCAGATCCAATTCCGATAATCTGATCCCTTTTTGGATAATCAACAAAGATGTATTATTTTGCAACGCGCTGTCCACAATTTGGTTATAATTGAAAAGTGGCAATAAAACCAAAGTATCCTGCACATAATTTTCTTTGGTTAAATCCTTCGTCATTAGAGTATTCAAAGTGATATAGGAATTTGTAAGCGCTTGTTTTTGAAGCATGAGTTGTGAACTATCTGCATTTAAGTCAATTTTACTTTGGCGGTACTCCAAGCCCGAAATTGCGCCGATTTGGTATTTACTGTTCGCAATATTAAAGCGTTCTATGGAAATATCCACAATATTTTCCGTAGCTTCCAACAGTTTCTCTTGAATCCAAACATTATAATACGCAGCGCTAACATTAGCAATAAGTTGCTCAACTTCCAATACGGTATGTAAGGTACTTATATCTAAGAATGCTTTGTTTTTAGAATGAGTAAAGAACATAGATAGCCCGTCGAAAATACGCCAGTTCAGATTGACAGAGGCGTTTCCGGTAAAATTATTAATATTGCTGAATGTAGTTTCATTTCCATTTGCGTCTGTTCTTGCGCCATTATCGTAATTACTTCTGTGGTTTGCTTCTCCGTAAATAACCGGCAAAAAAACGTTGTAACTTTTCAAATTCACACGACTTATATTTTCCTCATTTTTAGCCATTTGAATTCCGTAATTAGATTCAAGGGCTTGGTCTATACAATCGCCCAAAGTTAATATTTGCGCTTTTACGAAAAAGAAAGAAAAGAGAAGAATAAATACACATAACAGTTTGTATTTCATAAATTTATGATTTATAAAGAACGGTAGCAAATATCTGATTTTTTTTATATTAACAACAATACTATAAAAATTAAAATGCGCCCAACAAAGAAATAAATATATCTTTGCCTCCGAAAATTAATTCCTGTAAAACATTAAAAAAACATATTAATAACCTTAATTTTAATCTATTATGAAAATTTTAGTGGCTACCGAAAAACCTTTTGCCAAAGTTGCTGTGGAAGGTATTAAACAAATTGTAGAGAATGCCGGATATGAAATGGCATTATTGGAAAATTACACCGATGTAAACGATCTTTACAAAGCCGTTGCCGACGCAGACGCGCTTATTGTTCGTTCCGACAAAGTTACCCAAGAAGTGGTAAATCATGCTCAAAATTTAAAAATTGTGGTACGCGCAGGTGCCGGTTACGACAATTTGGATCTCCCTGCTTGTACTGCCAAAAATATTGTGGCAATGAATACTCCGGGTCAAAATTCAAATGCTGTAGCTGAATTGGCTTTAGGTATGATGGTGTATATGGCTCGTAACCAATTCAACCCCGGCACGGGCAGCGAGTTGCTCGGCAAAAATGTGGGGATACATGCCTACGGGAATGTGGGAAAATTGGTGGCTAAAATCGCTAAAGGGTTCGGAATGAAAGTGTATGCCTTCGATCCATTTGTTACAAAAGAAGATATGGAAGTTGATGGCGTTATCGTTTGCAATACGGTTGAAGAACTATACGCAAAATGCCACTATATTTCTTTGCATATTCCTGCTAATGAACAAACTAAAAAATCTATCGGCTACGAATTATTATCTAAAATGCCGAAAAAAGGCGCGCTGATTAATACTGCCCGCAAAGAAGTAATTAATGAAGAAGAATTAGTTAAAGTATTGACAGAAAGAGAAGATTTGAAATATGCCACCGATATCGCCACCAGTAATCAAACCGAATTAAATGAAAAATTTGGACTACGTGTGTTTGCTACTTCAAAGAAATTGGGAGCAGAAACCGCCGAAGCCAATATCAATGCAGGGTTGGCTTCTGCTAATCAGATCGTTAAATTCTTAAAAACAGGAGATACTACATTTCAGGTAAATAAATAATTTCATCTAATCATAATTACCGTTATCTCAGGCGGCATGCCCACGCGGGCAGAAAACCAATTATGTTTTATTTTTGAAAATTTCATGAATTTTGCCATCTTTTATGGTAACAATCTTGTCCATATTGCGTAATGTTTCTTCCCTGTGGGCAATCAGTATCACGGTATGTTTTTTAAATATTTCGTTCAAAGAATGTTGAATAGCGGCTTCAGATTCATAATCCAAGGCGGAGGTAGCTTCATCGAAAATAATAATATCGGGGTTCTTCAGTAAAGCTCTTGCAATACTAATTCGTTGGCGTTGCCCGCCGGATATTGTCATACCTCTATCGCCGATCAGCGTATCGTATCCGTTTTCCATCTCCATAATAAATTCGTGGGCAAAAGCGGCTTTAGCCGCGGTTTCCACCTCTTCACGAGAAGCGGGGCGTCCAAAAGCAATATTGTTGAATATCGTATCATGAAAAAGAATAATATCCTGATTGACAATCCCCAGCAATCCACGTAAATCATTAATTTTATAATCTTTAATGTTAATATCATCTAAAACTATTTCTCCGAAAGTGAGATCATAAAAGCGTGGTAGAAGATCTACGATCGTGGACTTTCCGGCGCCGGAAGAACCAACGAAAGCTACTTTCTCTCCTTTCTTTATCTCAAATGAAATATCTTGTAAAATGGTGCAACACTCTTTATTTTCTACATTATGATAAGAAAAGAAAACTTGTTTATACTTAATGTGATTTGAAAAAGAAGTAATTGAGAGTGCATTCTCTTTTTCATAGATTTTTTCATCAGCCTCTAATATTTGCAAAATTCTTTGTAAGGAAGGTAACCCTTTTTTTAGCGTATAATAGGTGGTAGCCAAGTGGCTTGCAGGGGCAATAATGCGCGCAAACACCAAAATAAAAAAAACCAAAATCTCTCCTGATAAACTACTGGTTTTAAATATATAAACCCATCCTATAAACAAAACAATAAATAGTGTAAGAATGGATAGCATCTCCACCAATGGAGGACCCAGTTCATTCACTCTGAATATTTTTTTATTCATTTTGTAATGCGCCGCCGTATCTTCCTGAAACTTTTTATTGGCATGATCAATAGCATTATAACCTTTTATAATGCGAAGTCCGCCAATAGTTTCGTCAAAAATAGCGCTTACAGAAGCCAAAATTTGTTGCACTTTTCCGGAGTTCTTTTGAATGGAAGAACCAACGATAGAGATAACATAGGCAACCAACGGAAAAATTAATAAAGTCATCAATGTTAATGGAATACTTACTTTGAACAAGGCAAATAGAAAGATAATAATCATGATGGGTTCTCTACAAACCACCAGAATAGAGTTGGCAACCGACCACTCAATTTCCTGAATATCTGTTCCAAAGCGATTAAGAATATCGCCTTTTTTTATATTAGAAAAAAAGGACAACGGCAAATTAATGAGTTTGGCGTACATCTCTTTTCGCACCATATATAACATCGCGGCACGGATCGGTGCAGCAAAAAATTGCGCCATATATCTGAAAAAATCACTAATAAAAGTTAATATTATCATCGTAATTGCAATCATAACCAGCGCAGAAACAGCTCCATATGTTGTAATAAGAGTACCTAAGTAGAAGTTGAAAGTATCATTAATTGCACTCACAGAAAGAGCAAACTCGGGCCTAATGGTAATGGGTTCCACTTGTTGGAATAAGACCTGTAGAAAAGGGATGATTAATGCCAAAGAAAAAACAGAAAAAATAGAAAGAAAGATATTTGCCAAGAACATCAGCAAAATATGGAATTTATATGGTAGGGCGTGCTTAAGAATGTGTAGATAGTTTTTCAATAGTTCAAAGTTTAAGATTCTCCAATATCGGCAATGAGTTATATTTAACTTGTTACTTGTTTTGTCTTAATGCAGATACGACTGCACTAACGCGCCTCCCGCTTGATAGGGCGAAACTTTCCCTGCTCTGATTTCGGGAATAATTTCATTAATTTTGTTTTCATTTTTTGTATTTGAATAGAAATGTTCTTTTAACAAATCATTCATCCAATCAAAAAAAGTTTTCACAGATTGTTCTGTTCTGTGTTTCAAGAAGAAGCCATTTTCTTTAGTCTGTTTTTCAAACTCCAAAATAAGTTTCCAAATATTTTCAACACTCTCTTTAATAAAAACGGAGCAGGTATCCACCGGAGGACGCCAGCCGTTTTCATTTTTGGGGAACAACTGCAATGCAGATTTATACAACGCTTTAGCAGCGATGGCTTTGGGGATGTTGTCGCCATCGGCTTTTGTAATAATGAGGGCATCTGCCATCTCCATAATTCCGCGTTTAATCCCTTGCAGCTCATCGCCGGCGCCGGAAAGCATGAGAAGCAGGAAGAAGTCCACCATAGATTTTACTACCGTTTCCGATTGTCCAACGCCCACAGTTTCAATAATAATCACATCGAAACCGGCGGCTTCGCAAAGGATAATGGTTTCGCGGGTTTTACGCGCCACACCACCCAACGTTAACCCCGAAGGTGAGGGCCTAATGAAAGCATTGGGATCAATAGCAAGTTCCTCCATACGTGTTTTGTCGCCCAAAATACTCCCTTTTGAAAGTTCGCTGCTCGGATCTACTGCCAACACGGCTATTTTTTTTCCAATAGCGGTTAAGTATTTTCCAAAAGTTTCTATAAAAGTACTTTTTCCTACTCCCGGAACACCGGTAATCCCCACTCTCATAGAGTTTCCTGAATAGGGCAAACATTGCTCAATAATGTTATTGGCTAATTCAATATCTCTGTGCGCCGTACTCTCAATAATTGTAATCGCCTGACTTAAAACCACTCTATCTCCCTTCAAAATACCTTTCACAAATGCGTCGGCAGACAATCTTTTTTTTCTTTTATATTGAAGATAAGGAGAAACGGTATCCGGTTGCGGAATAGCTTCTTGAACGTGAAGTGCAGAATTATGGGACATTTTAGGGCTATTTTTTATCCTTTGTAAAACGGCATTTTTACCACCACCGCTTTCAACAATTTGTCGCGCACTTTGATAAAAATCTCCGTATCAATTTTACTAAATTCCGTTTTAACCCATGCGGTTCCAATAGCTTTATTGATAGCAGGTCCTTGTGTACCGGAGCGCACGGAACCGATCAGGTTGCCTGCTGCGTCGCACACTTCGTAGTCTTGGCGCGGAATACCGCGGTCGATCATCTCAAAACCCACCAACTTTCGTTTCAAACCTTCTGCTTTCATTTGCAACATTCGGTCTTTATCAATAAAATCTTTATGGTCAACAAATTTGGTAATCCATGCCAAGCCTGCTTCAATGGGAGTAATGGTATCATCAATTTCGTGTCCATACAGGCAGAAGCCCATTTCAAGGCGGAGGGTATCGCGGGCAGCCAAGCCAATAGGTTTAATATCAAACTCCGCTCCTGCTTCAAAAACGGCGTTCCATATTTTTTCGGCATCTTCGTTTCTCATATATATTTCGCAGCCGCCGGAACCGGTATAGCCTGTAGTAGAGAAAATTACATTTGGGATACCTGCAAAAGTTAATATTTTCACCGTATAGTACTCCATATCTTCCACAGGAGTGTCGGTAAGTTTTTGCATCGCTTTGAGCGCCAGCGGACCTTGCACGGCTAATTGCGAAATATCGTCGGATATATTGGCGATCTCTGCGCTGAACTTCTTGTTTTGCTCCACCACCCAAGCCCAGTCTTTATCAATATTGGCAGCATTTACCACCAAAAGATAATCGTTTTCAGCCATACAATACACAAGCAAGTCGTCCACTATGCCTCCGTTTCCGTTTGGGAAACAGGAGTATTGCACTTTCCCCGGGTAGAGCGCTGCCACGTCGTTAGAGGTAATATATTGCAACAAAGGGAGGGCTTGTGTTCCTTTCACGGTAAATTCGCCCATGTGGGAAACGTCGAAAACGCCCACTTTGCTGCGCACGTGCAAGTGTTCAGCCACTAAACCTTCGTATTGGATTGGCATGCAAAAACCGGCAAACTCAACCATCTTCGCACCTTTTTCTTCATGTAATTTTTTAAATTTGGTTTCTTTCATATAAGTACTCATATTTTTTTATTTTGATTTGTATTTTTTAACGCTGTTTGTCTTGCTTTATTATAAGAAAGCCGCCCTTTCGAGCGGCTTCCAATGATGATGTAACGCCGTAGGCGTTCAATCGGTAATAACCCCGTGCAAGTCCCGACTTGTCAGGACGCAGTTCGGGATAAAAATGCCATCCTGATGAAACTGCGTGCCGTAGGCACGCAACCTCTGCAATACGCTGATGTTGAACTCCTAACAGAGTTCATTTCTACCGACAGACACCCTCCTACCCCGAGTTCCACTCGGGGCTATCACTTGTTTCACGCCTTCGGCGTGTACCTGTGCTGCGCTTTCGGTTTAATGCTACTGAGGTTGGTTTTGTTTAGATGAGGTGGAAAATGAGGTGCTAATGATTATGGCTAAGCCATAAATATCATAGCCCATGGTAACGCCATGGGGATAGAAATGTTCACGAAACGAAATTGCGCCCTAAAAGGGCGATTTAATAATTAGATGATTTGATAATGAGATGATGAGATGATGAGATGATGAGATAATTAATGGTTAATCTTAAAACCTCTTAATTCTTATTGTATATAAACTACCCCGTCGCCTTGCGGCGACACCCCTTCAAAATTTGAAGGGGATAATTAGCCGCTCCCATGAGTTCGACATGGGAGAAAAGTTTTATATAAATCACATTAAATTAGATAAATCCTATTAAATTAATTCTTTTTGTCATATACCGAAGTTATATGACGGACCGAATATCCCCTTCAAATTTTGAAGGGGTGTCGCCGCAAGGCGACGGGGTAGTTTATATACAATGTGGCTCGCAAAGCGAGATAGGGTAGTTTATCTAAGAATTGAGAATTATCCCCGTTGATATAAATATTGATACGGCGGGTGCTGGATTTTGGGTTAAATCCTTTTTTTAGGTGTTATTATTTTGTATTAGTTTCCTCGCTACGCTCTGAACAGGCCCGCCGCCGCCGCATTTTCCGCTTATACCCACCTGTTGAGCGCGTATGTGTCATTCCGAGCGTAGCGAGGAATCTCGAACAAATCCGCAGTCATGTAGGGGGACAAGACAAAAAAAAGAGGCTGTTTTGCACAACCTCTATTTTTTTAAAAACACTTAATATCTCACATTCCGAATCTTAATCCAAAGAATCTCTATTTTTAATGTTGCTACTACGGTTGCTGTTTTACCATTGTCAAAAAGTGTAACCATTTTAATTTCATATTCTCCTGTTTCAAAATTTTTATACCAATCCAATGGATTTTCCGGCACATACTCATCTCCGTCAACATACCATTTTATTTCTGTATAATTTTCTGCTTCTGCTTGGAAATGAACATTTTTTGAACAGAAAACGGTATCCTGTAAGTTTTCAAAGAGAACGCTATTAGCATAAAATACAGGTTCACAATTTGCTATCTTTAAACTATCTTGATATATTTCCGTACTGTTATCTTCAAAAAGGACACTCATTGTAATGAGATAATTTCCTGTTGGGAAATTTTTATTCCATTCCAAATTATCTCGTGCCGGAACGTATTCATCACCGTTTATATACCACTTCAAACTACCCGCGTTTGGGTGTATCCCTTCAATGTTGGCAACAAATGTTATATCGTGTTCACAGAAAAGATGTTCAGAGAGTTTGTTGTATGGAATATTGTTTGCAGTAAAAGCGGCAGAAAGATTACGCATGGAAAAGCCAGCAGGGTAATAATATGATACACCAAGGCCGTCCCCGTAACATAAAACAATAAGACCTGCCGAATTTGAAAAGTAATAAGAGGCAGTGTTCTGATATAGCGGCATTCTATAAAAAGACATGTTTGCGGCGATATTCTCTATCCAACTGCCGCCACTAAGAGTTGTTGGAGACGCCCCTCCAATAGAAACGCGAGTATTTACCGTATCGGCGGTTGGTGTGCATATAAAAGCATAATGGTTGCTTAATTGAACATGAGAAGCAACAAAAAAAGGTGCGATCAAGGCGTTTGGAATTGTTTGCTCAATGGCAGGTATCCAACATTGCGAAGGAGTAACACTCAAATAATTCTCACCGGATAAAAAACTACAAACCCCTACCGGTTCATTGGCTTTAATATAACAACCATTAGATGATATTTTTATCTCAACAAATTGACCGGCTTTCAGGGTATCAATGGTCGTTTGTGCACCTGGAACATCGGTTAGCAGGGTGCCTCCTTCTATTTGTGCAATATTGGTATTGTTTTGCGTTACAACAATCCTTACCCTGTCGAGAGTATGAGGTGAATTTGGTACAAAAAAGTTTTTTCCCCAGGTGCTTGTTGGCGGAAGTTGTTGCTGTGCATAACCACAAGCAGGGGTGCTTATAGCAATACAATGGTTAAATGAAAAAAATGCAATCGGGTAATTGGAAGTGATATGAATTCCCGTCATCTCCTCATTATTCCTTACATAGTAAACCTGTCCTTCATTAAGAGTTTTTTCATAAAAACCATCGACAAATAAATTTGTACTATCTTGTGTAGCCACCACAGCGTAGCAAACAGTGTAAAATTCAGGATTGCTAAGATATGATATTTGGTAATATTCTGTGCCCAACGTTGTTGTAGGTAGAATATTGGTTGCATCTCCATGCCCAGAACTTAAACCATAATATGTATAAACGACAACAGAATCGACACTAGTAATGTGTATGCTGTAATCGGTAATGCCCGTGTTCATATTATACACAGCTTCTATTTGAGGTGTGGTTAAACTGTAGGTATATACCTCGTGCGCACCCAGAGCAAAAGGAACTGAATCTTTTAAAGAAGTAAAATGGATATTACCTGTGGTTGCTGTATTGCCGCTTATAATGCGAATTTGAAGACCAAGCGCAGGGGATGATGCAGGAAAATTCGAAACAGAAGCAAAAGTTACCCAAAAATCTTTTCCGCTTATGTTTTGTGCTTGAAGGGAAGGTATAGTAGAAAACAAAAGCAATGTTGTTATAAAAAAGCAGTAAATTCTTTTCATAAACAAAGTTTTTTATTAAAATAATGCTGCAAAGTAAATGAAAAATATTATACTATCTATCTATCTATCTATCTATCTATCTATCTATCTATCTATCTATCTATCTATCTGCTGTTTATAATTTACTGGCGGGCAATAATTTTTGTTGCACAAACCCACTTCAGTAGCAAAATAATTGCGGATTTGTTCGAGATTCCTCGCTGCGCTCGGAATGACGGGCTTTCACAATTCTTTAATTTACAATGATTAATCATGTAGCGAGAGCGCGCTGAAAGCGCGATTTATTTCAGCCCATGGCAACGCAATGGGGATAATGGCGTTGCCTGTAAAAATGCTCCTGCAATATTCATAACATATTGTATTAAAATTATTTGTATTATTTACGAAACTTCATTTAACGCACATCGCCGAAGGCGATAAACAAGTAATAACCCAGAGCAAGGCGATAGCCGCAGCTCGGGGTAAAAGGATGCGACCGGCAAACTCTGAACTGCGAAGCAGTTCAATATCAAAGCAATGCAAGTTGAACTCCTAACAGAGTTCATTTCTACCGACAGACACCGTCCTACCCCGAGTTCCACTCGGTGTTATCACTTGTTTCACGCCTTCGGCGTGTACCTGTGCTGCGCTTTCGGTTTAATGCTACTGAGGTTGGTTTGTTTAGATGAGGTGGAAAATTAGGTTTTTTTTAATGCTACTGAGGTTGGTTTGTTTAGATGAGGTGGAAAATTAGGTAATGGTTATTGAAAATATTTTTGTCAAATCCAAAAAATAAAATATTTTTGTCCCGCAAATCTAAAATCGTAAATCTAAAATCTAAAATGAAAAAAACGCTACTCTTTTTTTTAACCCTTATTATTTTCTTTGGTTGTAAAAACAACAAAACAGATTCTGACGCTTATGGTGTATTTGGCGCTACTGAAATTACCGTTTCTTCGGAAAGTAACGGTAAAATGCTTTGGTTCAATGTGGAAGAAGGAAAAACCTACCAACAGGGAGAAGAGGTTGGATGTATTGATACAGTACAAATATATCTACAAATTAAACAATTAGACGCTTCTATCGGGGCAGCAATGGCAAAACGTCCTGATATGCCCTCGCAAGTGCGTACGCTCTACAATAAATTGGAAACCTTAAACAAAGAGAAAAACAGAATTGCCAATTTGGTTGCTGCAAACGCTGCTTCCAGTAAACAATTAGATGATATTAATGCAGAGATTGATATGACCAACAGCGAGATTGCCCGGATAGAATCTAATCTTTCCATTACGAGTAAATCTATTATGGAAGAAGTGAGCGCGATGCGCTTCCAAAAACTGCAATTACAAGACGCTTTAACGAAATGTCATATTAAATCCCCAATTACCGGCATCGTGCTTAAGAAATATATTGAGCCAAATGAGTTGGCTTTTCAAGGAAAACCACTGTTTAAAATTGCCGACCTTACCAATATGTTCATTAATGTTTACATCACGGAAGATATGTTATCCTCCATTTATCTTGGACAACAAGCTGATATTCACATTGATATACCTAATAATCGAGAAAAAAAAATTGAGGGCGTTGTTTCATGGATCTCTTCTAAGGCAGAGTTTACCCCTAAAATGATTCAAACCAAAAATGAACGCGTAAATTTGGTATATGCCGTGAAAGTAACTTTTAAGAACGACGGTTCAGCAAAAATCGGCATGCCCGGAGATGTAAAGTTTAAATAACAAAGCATGTCTGCCATTAGTATAGAAAAGATTTGCAAACAATATGGTAAAGTAAACGCTTTATCCAATATTAGTTTTGAAGTTCGTGAAGGCGAAGTGTTTGGGCTTATCGGTCCGGACGGAGCAGGCAAAACCACCCTTTTCAATATTCTTGCTACCCTGCAACTCCCCACTTCGGGCAAAGCTACGTTATTAGGATTGGATGTTGTAGCAGATTACAAAAAGATCCGGAAAGAGATCGGCTACTTGCCCGGAGTTTTTTCTTTATATCCGGATCTGTCTGTTTATGAGAATTTGCGGTTTTTTGCCACTATGTACGGAAGCAATATCAAAGAAAACATCCACTTAGTAGCCCCGATTTGGAATCAACTCTCGCCGTTTAAAGATCGTCAGGCAGGAAGACTTTCCGGTGGAATGAAGCAAAAATTAGCGCTTTGTTGCGCGCTCATTCACAAACCCAAGATCCTTTTCCTTGATGAACCCACTACCGGAGTAGATCCTGTATCGCGAAGAGAGTTTTGGAATCTGCTAAATGAGATTAAAAATCAAGGGATTGCTGTATTGGTTTCTACTCCATACATGGACGAAGCTACCCGCTGCGACCGGATTGCTTTAATGAAAGAGGGAAAAATCATCACCATCAATACGCCTGCACAAATTATTGAGAACTATAAAGGGAAACTCTATTCATTAAAGACACAAACCATTTTCAATTTGTTAGACTGCATGAAAAAATGCCCAATGATCTGTAATTATTACCCTTATGGCGAATTTATGCACGTTTCTTTTTACGATGAAGAATTTAGTTTACAACAATTTACCGATTTTTTAGAATCAAATGGACAAACCTATTCTGAATTAACGCAGATCTCGCCTGCAATTGAGGATTGCTTTATTGAGTTGGTTATGCATTAACCGGACTATCTCGCAAAATTTACCGATCTTGTTTCCCGTATTACCGTAATTTTAATTTGCCCCGGATAGGTCATCTCATTCTGGATTTTCTTAGAGAGGTCGAAAGATATTTGCGTTGCTTGCTCGTCGGTAACTTTTTCGGCACCAACAATAACGCGGAGTTCTCTTCCTGCTTGGATAGCAAATGTTTTAATAACACCCGGATAGGTCAGGGCAATATTTTCCAGATCCTGTAAGCGTTTGGTGTAGGCTTCAATTACTTCTCGGCGGGCACCTGGGCGGGCACCGGAGATAGCATCGCAAACCTGTACCAAAGGAGCGTACAGATTATCCATCTCCATCTCATCGTGGTGAGATCCAATAGCATTGATGATTTCAGGGCGTTCTTTAAATTGTTCTGCCAATTTAGCGCCCAATACGGCGTGTGGCAGATCGGATTCTACATCGGGAACTTTTCCAATATCGTGCAACAATCCTGCACGTTTGGCAATTTTGGGATTTAAACCTAACTCGGCAGCCATGATAGCACATAGATTGGCTACCTCCTTAGAGTGCTGCAACAGGTTTTGTCCATAAGAAGAGCGATAGCGCATTTTTCCCACAATACGCATCAAGTCATTAGGGAGATTATGGATTCCCAGATCAATGCAGGTACGTTTACCAATTTCTGCGATCTCCTGCTCAATATTTTTCTTCGTCTTTGCCACTACTTCTTCAATACGGGCAGGATGGATACGACCATCAGTAACCAACTTTACCAAAGATTGCCGTGCTATTTCGCGGCGAATGGGGTCGAAACTTGAAATAAGAATGGCATCTGGAGAATCGTCAATAATGATATCCACGCCACAGATGCTCTCTAAAGAACGAATATTACGTCCTTCACGACCAATGATACGCCCTTTCATCTCTTCATTTTCAATATTAAAAACAGAGACTGCATTTTCTAAAGCAGCCTCTACGCCCAAACGCTGAACTGATTTTATCACAATCTTTTTAGCTTCAGCAGAAGCAGTATTTTTTGCTTCATTGATAATGTCGTTAATCAGCACCATAGCATCGGCTTTGGCTTCTTCTTGCATTAAAGCTACTAATTGTTCTTTGGCTTGTTGGGAAGAAAATTCTGCAATCGCCTCTAATTTGGCTTTTTGTACAGCGGTTTGCTTATCCAGTTCCGACTGTTTTAATTTATTAGCTTCAATTTTTTTAGTTAATTCCTCTTTTAAAACAACTGTTTCCTGACTTTTTCTGTTTACTTCTTCTAATTTTTGGTTTAGAGCAGTTTCTTTCTGTTTGATCCGGTTTTCTCCCGAAGCAATTTGTTGATTTTTTTCATTGACCAACTGTTCGTGTTCACTTTTCAGTTGCAAGAATTTTTCTTTTGCTTGAAGAATTTTCTCTTTTTTAATCAGTTCGCCATCTTCGTTTGCTTTTTTCAATGCTTCATGGGCTTCCTGCATTTTGGCTTGGCTTTTTTGAGCTAATGTTGCTCTCAAAATAGTAAGGGCTCCCAATACTCCCGCAATGAGCCCGATAATGATTCCTATTATAATTCCGATTGTCATAATTTATATATTTAAGGTTTAAAAATTTAAAGTTTAATATTTAATATATAAGAAGTTAAGAAGTTAAGAAGTTAAGAAGTTAATCATCCAACCACTAATCACTAACCACTAAAAAAATCCCGCCTTTGTTCAAAATAGGGTTTATAAACTCCTATCCGATATATTTGAAACTGCCTTTGCGGATCGAAAGTCCGTGATAAAACGGCAGGTTCTAACCACAAAGAACTTGGTTTCTATGTTTGTAATTGAGTTTATCAAACGTAGTGTGAACAAAAGCGGGATATATAATTGTCAAAGAACGCGTTAATCAATGTGTATCTTGTCGGCTAATTCATTTAATTCTATCATTTTTGGAATCAGATCTTCTTCGTATTCTTGCAGTCTTTCGTTACATTCAATATTTTTTACCACCACATCTATCAATAATTTCGATAGAATATCCTGATAATCTTTAAACGCCCATTGTTTTGCAAAACTAAAGAAACTGTCATTGATTATTTTTTCGGCTTCTCTATAGTAGCGTTCCCACTCCTTCTGAATCTTTAAGTCTATGATACGCTGCGCAATTGTAATCTTAATATGTATTATTCCGTCTTCCATTGCATTCTATTAAAAAGCTCAATACAGTGGTCTATATCCCGCACTAATTTTTCAATTTTTCTTTCAGTTTGTTTCTTATCTTCTTTGTATAATGCTGTTTTTGTTATAGTTAATATTTTGTTTTTTTCACTAAGCAGCAGATTTTCATTTTGTAACTTTTCAATTTTTTCTAAAGCCGTTGCAAGATTGGTTTTTAGGATTTTGTTTTCTTCCGTTTTCTCTTCTACAACTTGCTTTATTTTAAAGAGTTTTGATTCTATTTGATGATACCATGTTAAAAATGAAGCCATCGCTAACTTTTGAGCGGCAAAAATAGAAAATAAATTTTGTATATGAAGAGAAAACACATATTTTTGCCAAAATTTTATGCTTAATATATGAAACAGTTTGATCTTATTGTTATTGGAAGTGGTCCGGGCGGATATGTCGCTGCCATTCGGGCAAGTCAGTTAGGAATGAACGTAGCCGTTGTTGAACGGGCAGAATTGGGCGGTATCTGCCTCAACTGGGGGTGTATTCCCACCAAAGCGCTGCTGAAATCGGCACAGGTTTTACATTATGCACAACACGCCGCAGATTATGGTATTAAAATTGAAGGATGCGTAACTCCCGATTTTGATGCAGTAATTATTAGAAGTCGCACCATTTCGGATATGATGAGCAAAGGGGTGCAGTTTTTGTTAAAAAAGAACAATATTACTGTTATTGAAGGATTTGGAAGAATTGAAAAGAATACGACGCAGGCAGAGCCTATACCAAACCTAGTAGTGGTATCAACTTCTTCTGAAGAAGTGCGTTACACCGCCCACCATATTATCTTGGCAACCGGCGCACGCTCCCGCCAACTGCCACACATTCCCCAGAATGGCAAGAATATAATCGGCTACCGCGAAGCGCTTACCCTTCCACAACTGCCAAAATCTATGTTAGTAATGGGTTCCGGCGCTATTGGAAGTGAGTTCGCTTACTTCTATGCCGGTATGGGAACACAGGTAACGATTGTTGAATATTTGCCCCGATTAGTTCCCATTGAAGATGAGGAGATTTCAAGCCACTTAGGGCGCGCTTTCCGCAAAAAAGGGATTAAAGTGATGACCTCTGCATCTGTGGAGAAAGTGGATAGCTCAGGTGAAATGTGCAAAGTAATCATCAAAGATTCCAAAGAAAAAATAACCGAATTAGAATGTGAAATCGTGCTTTCTGCTGTTGGTATCACTACTAATATTGAAGGAATTGGATTGGAAGATCTTGGTATTGAAATAGATAAAGGCAAAGTGGTGGTGGACAATTTTTACCGCACAAACTGCAAAGGTATTTATGCCATCGGCGATATTGTTCACGGACCCGCATTGGCGCACGTTGCCTCGCACGAAGCCATTGTTTGCGTTGAGAAAATCACCGGCTTGGACGCACATCCAATTAATTATAAACTCATTCCGGGATGTACTTACACCTCTCCGGAAATTGCTTCTGTAGGGATGACCGAACAAGACTGTGTGTCGGAAGGTATAGAAGTCTTTATCGGAAAGTTTCCCTTTACCGCCTCCGGAAAGGCTACTGCCTCCGGCAATAGAGACGGTATGGTAAAGGTAATCTTCAACAAACATACTCACGAATGGATAGGGTGCCACCTCATTGGCGACCATGTTACGGAGATGATCTCCGGAGCAGTAATAGCCATGAATCATAAAATTACAGGAATGGATATTCTTCACTCTGTACACCCCCACCCTACTCTTTCCGAAGCAATTATGGAAGCAACCGCAGCAGCTTACGGAGCGGTTATTCACTTGTAGTTGTATTAGATTTAAGATTAGCAGTTTCTTGCTACATCTTAAAAATCCTAACCTCAACGCCCGCTTTTTTTAATACCGATAACCCTTCTAATTGAGTATCGCTATAGTGAATTGGATATAGTATTTTGGGCTTTATAATTTCGGCAGCCACGATGGCTTGTTCCACCGTCATAGTATAGGGTTGATTGATTGGTAAAAAAGCTACATCAATGTCTTTAAATTGTGCCATTTCAGGCATGTTTTCACAGTCGCCCGGAATATAGATACGCGAACCGCCTAAGGTAAAAATGTAACCGTTGTCGCGACCTTTTGGATGATATATATCTCTACCCTCAGTGGTATTGTATGCCGGGACTGCCTCGATATCAATTATATGAGATTCTTTTTCGCCATTCTGCAACACAATACCAGCTTGCAGTATCTCACCAACAATTTTGTTGCAATAAATCACAGTTTTTGGTGTTGAAATTGTTACAATAACTTCTTTGTCAAGATGGTCGTAATCATCATGGGTAATCAAAATTACATCAGCTTTGGGAAGCGTCCGGTAATCCACTCCATCATAATGTACAGGGTCGGCATAGATCGTCATGCCTTCAAAAGTAAAATAGAGACTGGCATGTTGAATAAAGTGAACGGTTACCTTTTTTCCCTCTTTTGTTTTAAAGGAATCGGTTTCAAAAGCTTGTGCAAATGTTTGGTTCATAATTAATAAACTTAATAAAAGAAATAAAAATGTACGGATTTTCATAATGGTAATAATTAAGGCGACAAAAATAGAATTTTAATCATATCTATTTATTTATATTTTTGTCCCGAAATTTCTTATTAAGAATTTAGTATGGAAACAGTTATACGCTTATGGGTATTACATGTAATCAACTTGGGTAAGACGTTTATTAAATTTATTTAAATAAGTATCTATGAATAATATTCCTCTCGGAAGAATGGGGTTAATCGGCAAATCATTATCCCATAGTTTTTCTAAACAATATTTTGAAGAGAAATTTATTCAAGAAAAAATTCACAATATTGAATACGAACTCTTTTCTATTAATAATATAGATGAAATTGAAGAATTGTTGGCAGATCCATCTTCTGTTTTTTTTAATATAACTATACCCTACAAAACAGATATTATTAGGTATTTAGACGGATTAGACACCACTGCCCGTGAGATTGGTGCAGTAAATTGTATTATCAAACAAAACAATCTATGGATAGGTTATAACACCGACATCATTGGGTTTGAGGAGTTATTGAAGGAGATGAAAGGGGTAAAGTTTAAGTTGCCCTGTGAAAACTCCAAGTTGCAAGAGCATGCCCTAGTTTTGGGATCCGGCGGCGCGTGTAAAGCTGTTTGCTACGTTTTAAAACAAAGAGATATTCCCTATCAAATTATTTCTCGAAATAAAACAGAGAAAACCATAACTTACGGAGAGGTTACCCATGAACTAATTCATCATTCAAAATATATCATAAACACCACTCCGCTTGGTATGTTCCCAAATATAGAAACCTTGCCACAAATTCCTTATATGGCTGTTCATTGCAATCATATTTTTATAGATCTTATTTATAACCCTTCCGAAACATTGTTTCTTCAAGAAGGAAAAAAACGTGGCGCTTCTACTATCAATGGATTAACTATGCTAAGAAAACAAGCAGACGCAAGTTGGAATCTATATGTATCTAAAAAAGATTATTTTTGCGGATTATTATATATTTATAACATTTAATGAGCATCTTTAAAAATTTAATTACAAAATATGAAAAATTACTACAATTTTATGTGCAATGACAGATCTTTATCATCATTGAAAAGGAAAACCGCAGAATTTTCCAAAATTTTTCTTCTCACAGTGCTGCTCTTTGCGCTACTCCCTGCCTTGTCGCTAAGGGCGCAGTCAGACCAGACTACTATTGACTTGGCTTATCATGCAAATGCAAGTTATCTGGGTTACTGGTCATGCACCGGCAACGTTTATACCATAGAGGATAACGTTACTGTGGTAAACTCTACGGATGCGGAGATTCCGGCACTTACTTTTACTATTTCTACCGGT
>Ga0123354_10003183_pt1 | contig 22465 bp, 13 predicted proteins | sample TergutLab28metaG_2_FD_97872 | JGI IMG/M metagenome (GOLD analysis project Ga0123354, IMG submission 97872) | Labiotermes labralis P4 segment gut microbial communities from Petit-Saut dam, French Guiana - Lab288 P4 | ecosystem: Host-associated > Arthropoda: Insects > Digestive system > Gut ... | reverse complement strand
GGGGGGCACATTAAGAACATTGTGTATGCTGAGAAGACAAGGAATATCCAGCACCTGCAAGACAGGATCACATCAGCCATTGAAACTGTAACACGAGACATGATTCAGAAAACATGACAGGAGATAGAATTTCGTTTGGACGTCTCCAGAGCTACAAATGTTACACATATTGAAATGTACTAAGGTAAGTATAAAGCTTTAAAATTTTCTGAACATTTTAAGATGCCAAACGTGTAAATCTGTCTAGTACGTTTTAGGTTATAGCGGTTTCAAATCCCGTCCATCTTTTTCGATGAACCTGTATAGAAAAATTCTGAACAACCGACGAGTCTACAAGTGACGACGTGACATTGCGCATGCGCTTTACATGCTGGATAACTGAGACTACACACACAAACTCAGAGTATGTAAAATCTATTGCGTCTCTACGACAAACGAATGCCCTCCATGTTACAATATACGTACATTGCCTGCCTTGTTAATAGGGTGTACTGTATGTGATGGTTGGGTGAGTGAGTATGGAGCATCAGTGGAATGATTCTGACAGGAAAAGAAAGGGGAGTGCTGCGAGGAAATCCCGTGTCATTGAACTTTATTCACCACAATCGCCACACGATTTGGTCTGGGAGTGAACTCGGACTTCCTCGCTGAGGGTCCGGCGGCTAACCGCCTAAGAGATGGCACAGCCGACGCATGTGAGTAATTACAGTTGTATTAGATTAAAGCAGAATACATGAACCGCATTAGGTCACACCGAAACTTTAAACCGATCCAATTTTCTGCCGTCCACACGGTCCGACATCTTGCTGCTAGTGTTACACAAATATTCAGCATCAGGCAGTTGTGTGTCGCGACAATTCAGACCTTTATTTAGTATGTAATCACGTAATGTGGATATTGGTAACATTTTTAGGTGCAGTGCCTGAAATTTCTACTGTTTCATTAGTTTTTTGTTTTCTAAATGCCAGAAGAATACCTTCGAATGCTTCACAACCGGTTCCTTTCAGACCGTTACCATTCATCATCCTCTTTCACTAACATCGCTGTATGCTATCAGAAGCTGAAACGTAGTAAATTACTAATAAATAAATAAAAAAAATTAATCACCAAAGCATTAACTACATGGTAACGTTATCTTTAATTTTTACCATTACGTAAGTCTTGCCCAGAATTTTCGTAATATAAGTCACTCTTTCAATAATACCGCCGACACAAATATACACTCACATTCACCTTTGTATCGAGTCTTTAAAATTAGGTCTAACTACTTTCTCTCTTTCAAAGATATGAGTGGCTTGGTTTTGTATGAAGGGTCATTTAGAACAAAGTCTATTGACCCCCACAATCCACAGGAATTGGAAATATTTTTGAAATTTACTTCTACGCAACCGTACGCACTCCTTTATCACGGATACTGGACACAAGTAAAATTATTTCTTTTTGGTGTGTATTTACACATTTCTTTCAAGTCTGAATTTGAATTCAGCCTACAACTGGAATCTACCGTATCTACAGAGAACAGGCTTGCATCCTAATAATCATAAAGTGATAACTCATTTTACTGCCAATGTCGTGTAATTCAGTAACGCCTCTCTGTTGTGTTGGATATTAGCACCTGCTTATTGCGAGCGCAGTCTTTGTTTGTGAGTCTGAGGCGCTCGTTTTGTGATTTCACGCAAAGCTTGGCGTCTTGCTGAATGCGTCATTATTTAGCAGTACTGTCACCATTGTCTGACGTGGTGCATCACTGGAATTTATTCGACTCTTGATATTTCAGGCAAAAAGCGAGCAGTAGCTGGTGTTAGGCTGGTGGCAGGAGGTATTTTTCAACCCTCGCTGTGTTGCATTTCAAGCGTGCGTGTTAGAGAGCTGGTTTTTGGCACATATTCACGTCACGTCCGGAGAGCTCCATATACGCTCCTACTGTACTTACTGTTTATGCTGATGTGAATATTGTCACAGCCCATGAAGTTCGGTGAATTTGCGGTCTTCCTGACTGCCCACTTGACTTTTTAATATTTGGTTGACTGACTAAACTGTCTGTTCATTAAAGAGACAGTTCGCCCAGCTGACTCAGTAGGTTACTGCTTGATTGACAGGCTAAGTAATTCACTGCGATAATACTTGACGGATTTACAGTGTTGTGAGTAAAAACATTAATTTTATGTTGTCATAATTTGAAATAATTTCAATACACTTCGAGTTTCATTGATGTGAGTTTCGCAATAGAAGGCCGGATATTCCAACTCGCACATTTCAGTGCATAAACCATTCTGTTATATTCTTGATTTTAAGCTTTCGCCGTGTTCTATATGTAATGTGTCATACTTCATTCACCTGCCTATGAAGATGGAACTGATAGAGTGTTCCGAAACGTCGGCTATTAGAACTCAGACGCCGGGGAATTACCCAAAAGAAAACACATTACATTCTGTTATAGCAACAATAAAACCAAAACTGTACGTTAAACACAGATGTGACATATAAATAAGTTTATTACCAACAAATTGCACATACCCATGAAGAGAGCGTGACTGGATGAACAAGATCTTAGAAACATTCCTGCATAATTTTGAAATAATTTTAACCCTACCTTGACACACAGTACTAACACTGTACCATGGTGCTGTAACGACGTTCTACACATTATTTACCATTCACAAACTGACAAAGCTATGTGCCGATGCTTTGTAGGTCTTTCACTACATATTGGTGTGTCTAAAGATGGCTATAAATAATAATCAAAACATGTGGGGGTGGTCCTGTATTCATGGGCAGGTGCAGGATGTTGATAATAAACGTATTTCAGGTTTTATCTTTCAATTTCTATGCTCGTGTTTGATCATTATCCGTTTCATTAGTATACCTTCGAGAGGTTATTGCTCGGTAGGTATGCAGATTTGAAGATCCACTGAGTTTCCGAATCAGTTGCTATTTAATTTGCTGTTGGGCTATCTGCTTTTTCCTACAGGACGTCTACAAAATTTACAGACTTGTAAACTTTCTGCGCTACTGGATGTCTGCCGAATGGATGTCTATTTGTGCTGCTGGATGTTTGAGTTACTGAGTGTATACCATGACGTTTACTGTTTGTATATTTTTCCACCCCGTTATGTTGACCCTTTACTCAAATGTCATGTTTAGTCAACAAAAACTGTGTATAAATAAGAAGGGTAATATTAGTTATTTATTTTCTTCCCTACATTTGTCTTTTCAGTACACAATCGTAATTTCCAAAGTATCTAATCTGACATTAAGTACTTTCTCTATTTTGTGCAAAGAAATAGTCCAAATTAAATAGCGAATGTCAAATTTAATAACTTCGATCATCTGAAACGACGAAACTGGCCGACTAAGTCACTGGTTTAATCCAGCCCTTATGGCGAAAATATACTGAAAAATTGGTCGTAAAATTTTATCCAGTTTTTTATGTTCATTATTATACCAACATACGCACAAGCAAGTAGTGTAAAATTAGTATTAAAATTACTCCGACATATTTCGGTGTTAATGCAGTACACCATCTTCAGGGAGTTTACAAGGTGTGTCAGCTAACTTATGAATTATTAAAATGATAAAATACAATATAATAGTGTGTCGTTATGGTAAATTCTTGCTACATGTTGCCGCATATGTAATTTCTGGTTAGGTGTGTACACACACCTAACCAGAAATTATAATAATAAACAACATTAATTAACCAATATGCACAGTATGAACATAAAAAACATAAAAACATATCCAGTTCTTGTTTCGGTTTTATTTATTTGTGCACACGGTCAACTTACAATTCAATAACTTCAGCTGTGAAAAACTGCATATATTTTGCTGCCAGTGGGAGAATGTTAGTAGTAGTAATGTTAGTAGGAGTAATGTAAACAGTGTCATGTTCTTCCAAGCATTAAAACTTTGGACACTAAAAAGAGGACCACGTTTAATAGAAGGCACAACTTGGCACCAATTGCCGTGTTAGGAGGGAAAAATTTGATTTCAGTTCTCGAACTCGAAAGGCAGGCTCACAATCTCTGTTTCCCTTAACTGAATATTAAACAGATTTAATGTCTCCCCGACAGAAGAACCAAGCTGACAGGGTTGTCTGTTTTGTTGTGTTGTTGGCTGCCTGCTGTCCAAGATTTTCATGGCGCCTGTAGGGAACAAAGGGCTGACCCGTTGTACCATAAGTAACAGACAAGTGACTGCCTCAGCAGAAACGGACTGAAACTTTGTGAAGATTAGGACAAACATTTCTGTTAAGCGTTCCATTTCACTGACCCAAAATCTTTCCTATCATGGGACTCAGTTTCAAGAAAGCTGTCAATTGCACCCGTAGCCACGTAATGGTTTATAATAATAATAATATATGAAAGTCCATATTATAATTACACACCAGCCAATATACTGGAGAATGAAAATTTCAAGCTGTACTGGATTCGCAGCATACTTACGGACAAAATAATACCTTTTAATCGACCTGACATAATTTTATGAATAAGAAAACAAAGAACACCTTTTTGAGAGACATAGCTATCCCAAATGCACATAATCTCGCCAAAACAATAACCGACCAACAAAACAAGTACCAAGAACTGGCGAATGAAATATGTGCTATGTGGAAGCAAAAGGCAGCACAAGTGATTCCGATAGTAATATCATCTACGGGAGTAATTCCAAAGTCACTATGACAGAGTCTAACAAGACATAACTTGCACCCGAATACACATATACAAATGCAAAGATCTGTAATTCTTGGCACATGTTCAATTGTAAGAAACTTTTTAAACTATAAGTAAGACCACCGAGCCTAATCCCGTTGATTACTTCATCCCAGGATAGGTGAATATTTCCCAGCCAAAGCTGAGAAGTGAAAAATTCGATGATAATAACAATAATAATAAAAACCACAAATGATTTTATTTCTTTTTATCTTCACTAAAATCATAATATTTATAATAATAATAATAACAATAATATAAATTCTTCAGTATTAATGTAATGCTATAACGGTCTTTTCCGTATCCGAGCAAAAAAGGAATATTTACATTTATACAGTACATCAACAAATGCACAATAATAAAATATGTTTCATCGTGTATTACAATAAACATCATAAAAATATAATATGCTTTTTCATGTATTACAATCAATACAATAAATTTTATTTTATTTTATTTTATTTTATTTTATTTTATCTGTATTCTTGTGAAGGTATCCTGATGATGGCTGCAATAGCAACCGAAATATGTAGGTATTAATTATGTACGATAAAACAAATTTTGCTGCTGTGTATTTGTCTGTGTATTACATAAATATAAATAGGTAATACGGCTATTGACGGAGACAGCACAGAATCATACATATACAAAAAACACAGACAACAAAATGAAACAAATAGAAAGTGTGTGGCAAGAAATCACATTTAAAAACAATAATAATAATATCTATGTTTATTGAAACTGAGCCAGTGAACCCTGGCAATAAATTACACTGACCGGTAAATGTGTAATTATCCATAAATATTTTACTTCACTTTGTAACTTCAGATAGTTCTGACATTCTGCTCAATCCGAATAGCATCTACATCCTGCAGGAATTTCTACAAAGGAAATTTTCTTCAAGTGGGTTGCCCGTGATTTTGTTTCTGGAAATTAAATATGAAATAAACAGCGTTGTCTATACATTTAAAATAAATTAGTTAGAATTCAGACGTCAGGTACTTGGGTACGTAAAGGTAAAGGTTCGTATATCCTTTAACACTTTCAATTCGCCAGAAGTATTGAGATGGTGTATGATGATAACTTGTACTGTAAGAACACATTATGTAATAGGGTAAAATTTTGAGTGTCTCTTCCTCACTTGTGTGCATTTGTCTCAAATATTTGTTACTACCCTACATAGAGTGTCCGAAAAAGAATTTCATAGCTCCGAGACCTTATATTCATTAACTAAAACAAAACATAACACAGAAGGTAGAAACAGTAATGGCATTTTTTATACCAAGAAATGCGAGGCAATGAGCATGCCTGTAGCAGCACTGTGGCAGCAATATCCGGTCCTCTGTGTTCAGCGTATGGTGTATCATGTTCCCTGCATTCAGTCTGCCATGTCACGGATGCGTTGCTTTGTCTGCAAGCAGTTCTGACTTAACACAGATTTGTCTTTTTTTGAGTGGACTAAAGGAAGGCGCAATGCGTAACGTAGTTCAGTTACAATAAAAACCCAGGAAGTACAATTCAGCCACTCTGTATTTTGGTTCTGTGAATGTTACTGGGGCTCTCTGTCTGTCAGGTTGTGATGCCGTGTAGTCTGGTTTCAGAGACCCCAATTGCATCAGTCATCATGATGTGTTCTCCAGAGGCCTTTGGTTCCACCGCTTTGAGACATGACAGCTCACATTAATATCCCTGTTTCCTCCAGCTGGTTTAATCTCACAACGATTTCAAATACGTCAAACTACTTGATGTATACAATATACCGTTGATTATTCTTATGAATTTACACGAACAAGAAGATATTATTTCATATACAATAACAGTATAGAAGAACAAAAATGTATTTTCCATTCAACACATATTAATCTAATCACCGCCATATCTCGTTTAACCTATTAAAGATAAGCAATTTTATTATTATGACGAAAATATGTAATAATCATTCAGACGAAAAAGAACTAATATTAGATTTAATAATAATGTTTCATCTAATATGTGTAAATTCCTAGTCGTACTAAAGAAATAATAAAACTTTCGGTAATTTGAATAGTTAGATGCAGCATTTAAGATGTGAGAGCTGGACATTCTTTGTTCATCACCCATAACACTATCCGTGAAAAAAATACATTAAAATTTATTATCCTACAAAGAAAGCATTCAGTAGCAAACACATTCGGAATGCATCAATGAGCACTCCTGCATCGTGTTCCTGACGTTTTGCGTATATCGAGGGAGGACTGCGATGGTTTGCCGTTTCTCCTGCATGTACAATCCCTCGAGATAGGATGCAGTGTACCGTCAGGTTAGTCTTTGGTGCTGCTTATTCTAAGCATCTGATAATGTACCCTTAATAACCAATAAAGACGAGTTATAAAATCCCACAGAATAGGTCCGTATGGCGGTTATATCCTAGAGCTTTTTTTTGGGGGGGGGGGGGAAGTCCCGGATATGTTTCTCCTTTGGGTTACCGTTGTTTCATGTGTAAATAGATCCCTCGGAATTCCGTAATTCTCCCAATCGGATGTAAGATAATACTCATGAACAATCCACAGTCTCCTCCAAATCCTTTTGCATCCATCTTTCATAATCATGCGAAGTTTAAGGTTTTGCTGTGCTGTTGCTGAAGATTTTTGTCTTTAGATATGACTCAGTGATAATATGCATACCGACACTAACTTTGCCGGAGATGTCGGGATTTTTTACCCACTGATGCAGCGTCTCGTCCCAAATGGACGGATGGAAACCGCATTTAAAATTATCTTGTCTTCATCTTGCAGATGAAATGAACGGATAACAGTGAATTCATCCGTAAATCACTCAATTATTATACCAACTAATGCACTTATATAAAATTTAGACATTAAAACACTAAAACTGTCCCGACATGTTTCGGTCCTAAGACCATCATCAGGGAGCTGTATTTCTTTGCCTTGCTAAAGTCACATTAAAAGCCACATTAAAACCAGTCATACCCTACTAGTACAACGAAGTTAATTTATGACTGGTTTTAATGTGGTCTTAGGACCGAAACATGTCGGGACAGTTTTAGTGTTTTAATGTCTAAATTTTATATAAGTGCTTTAGTTGGTATAATAATTGAGTAACTCGACAACATGCACGGTGTAACAATGAAAAAAAATCATCCGTAAATATTATTGCTTGCTTGCATTACTTGCAGCCAACTTCTCGTTGCAAAATAAGGTGTTGTCTCTATGTTGGTACTTGTAATATGGTGCAGGAACATGAGTTCACGCAATATCGGAAGGCAAGCAATTGACCTCAAGTAGTAAAGATAAGATGAGGGAAGCTGGTGCTGGCTGGGAGAAAAGTAAAGAGGAAATTTAATTGAATTGGCAAGTAATTTGGAATGAGTGCTTTCCCACAGGAGACTCATAGCAGGCGAGTTGGTCGCCTGCTGATGGAAAAATGTGTTACATTCAGACGGTGCAACGTAGCAAGAGTCTAAAATGCACTTGAAATTTATCGATTTCATCAAACCAAATTTCTGACACCATCCTCAAGCATAATAAGTTAAATAAATTTCTACTCAGATCTGAGGAATTAACCGTTAAAGACAACCATTTACTATAAAACTTGGAAAATTGTACGTAGTCAAACACAACTTTGTCACATGAGGTGTATTTAATGACTATATAATGTACAACTACATGTTTCGGCCTGTACTGGCCATCTTCAGGTTGTCTTAGGGGAACTTAAAGATCTTACTATAAGCATGCACGCACGTGCGCGCGCATGCTTATAGTAAGTTGCTGAAATTTGCAGCTTGTTTGTTTCTGGATCTTTAAGTGACATCTTAGCTTTAACCTAAACAGATAAATGTTCTTTTGTTATTACTTTCTTCTCGGCCTGTTAGCGTTTTGAAATCATAAACCGAGTTTATAAAATTCAGCTCTGTAGAAAAATTTATATTATAATTTTATTGCCTTAATATTTTAGCCGAATAAATAAATATCGACATAAAAGAATGACATTACGTTTTTACCAGTAACGGATTTTGCCACATTTTGCTGAAAATACTTTCAGGTGTATTTATTTTTATTACATTCGGGCAACCCACTCGCGAGTAAATCCCGATTATTGCCGTTCCACTGTTATTGAATAAGCGTTTGTTGGAGGTGTCACGCAGGAACGGAAAGAAGTATAATAATGTAAAAATAAAGCAGCAATTCGTTGTTCTGTGACTGTAACTGTAATTGTAATCGTAAGTGTAAGTGTAACTGTAACTTCTCTGATTCCACTTTCCTTTTGTTATATGTAGCTAGGATAAAGACCGGAAATTATGACGCCTTCATTTCACGTTTCACACCCGGACGATAAAGTGAAATTCCTTTATTCAATCCGGATGAGAGTCTTACAACAACACATTCTAATCCCTGCCTTTTCTATAGCACAGATAAGTGAAAATACGTTACTTATTAATGTCAGTATTTCATGAAAGTATGAAGAAATGAGGCAGGAAAGGTACGAAGGAATTGCTTTTCACAAAAACAAATTATTAATTATGGCACACTATCGTGATTACCTACCCCATCTAGCACCGAGGTTAAAGAAAGAGTAGAGCTATACCTATACGCCTCCTACGGGCCTTCGTGGCCTGTCGTAATAAGATTGTATATTTTACAGTACAGAAGCAACACTTGACCCGCAATAACAGCACGTATATCTGCCAGAGGTGATGATTTGGAAAACTACCTGTCAGTGGGACCGTTTTTTTGTATAGACTATCCGCTTGGCAACTATAATTGCGTAGTTTCGCGTCCAGATTTTGTAAACGAGCGTAATTTTAAAATTTCAAATTTTTCTTGGAAACTCATTTGTACTTAATTAAAGAAAGAAAGAACTGCACGTCACACAACTAGAGTTCTGTGAAAGGATTACACAATATGTTCTATCTCGTGTAGTGTTAACCAAAAAAAATGCTCTTTTTAAATTAATTTTTTAATTCAAATACTCTTGCCTTCTAGAAGACAAGGAGAATTGAATTAAAACATTAATTGAAAAAGTGCATTTTGTTGCTTAATATTACATTATTTTATCACAATGCACGGCACAAAAAACATAAACGTTCTGTCTCAATGAATATTCTGCCTCCTTCCAACTATATTTCAAGCTGACGATACCGATTCTTTCTGGCAGATTCTATATTATAATGCTTAATTTGAAATCTCTTGTTTTATTCCTAACAAAGGCTAATGGTCTTGTCTTTCCCCGGAACTACTTTTTCTTTTTTCTTTTTTCTGAGGCGGTAAACTTCAGTCATGTTTTCAAGATATGCTTCCTGCTCAGTATCTTTTTTGTTCACACATGCATCAAACGAGATTTTAAACACTCTATTTTTCTTCAGATTATATGGATGGGTGTTCGGGGTGTCGCAGTCGGTTGAGGCACTGCGCGACAAGCCGAAAAGTAGCGTTTTTTTTCACGATGGAATCCACGGAATTGTGTTGACTAATTCTTTCGGCCGCGCTATGGTCCTAAGATAGACTCAGCCTCTTAACAGAACTGAATATCCGGAATATCTACTGGGAAGCAAAGGCAGACGGTGTGTCAGCCCTAAGCACAGGCCGTGCTTAGGGCTGACACATTGACCAACTTCATGTGCAGATTGTCTAGAAATTCTGGGAGCCTCGAACTCCTGGATTCCTAAGCGCCTGCCCAGACTTGTTATGTGATTGCTTATTATATGGATGGTGGTAGGCCACTTAAATGTGACACAACTTTAAGAGCTCAGAAAAACAGATTTCTTCTTTGGATCACGTGAAAGGAATAGAAAAAAAACTATAATTCACGAGAATTTTATTTTATCCGGATGGCGGATATGAACATTACTCTCTTTCGGACACGAACGAATATACAGTTGCACTCGTGTATATTTCCACCACGTGTGTATATGCGTGTCAGATCGTAAATATGTTACACTTTGAATCACGAACGAAGTTGTTGCTTGAGATATCCACAATAAGAACATGATTTTAATGAATCTCAAACTTATCTTACCAAAATTTTTAAAAACAGCTCATCCTAAAATTATATGAGCGCATGGCGTGATATAGATCTTATTGCATCCGCGGTTTCTATTGGATATATTTTTCCATGTGGAAAATATTTAACGAAGAATACTACGAATAAACTGGTACTGTCATCTGATACCTGTGACTGTCTCTACTACGATGTATTTCAATCCAAAATAAATTTAGTTACATCACGACCAGTCACGAATTTCGGCAGTAACTGCACTACACTCTAACATTCATCTCTCCCTTGGTTTTGCCTTCACTTCTACTTAACATTTGTGATGCTGGTAGCCAAAAATAATCTCAGCACAGGAACTCTGTCAGCTAATACAACATTTCGCGATAATCTATTCGTTTTGTAGCGCGCGGTGCACTCTTCCATACACTGCGCAAAAAGCCGTGTTGGAATGAAACTGTAGAACATGGAACACGTGTTTGGGTAAAGGGAAAATATATAAATGGCTTTTCCTTCTGATACTGAAACAGCATTCGAAACGCAAAGTTATAACAATTCGAATAGTAGAGTTTGTCGACGGATATTGAAATTGATGGCTTTAGTTTTGTTTCTTCGTAATTCCCATCGCGCTCCATCGGAAGCCTTTAATGTGTGAGTCTACGCGTTGTTCTTCATTATACCCTTAAATAACGGTGACATTTTGTTATAATTCTCTTATTCTTGTTTAAGCGCTTTACCTTCAGTTACTTTTCTCACCAACTGCATGTCAGCAATGAACGTTCAAAGATTTACACTGGCTTCTTGTAAATAAAACCAACTTGGTGCACAATTTGTTCTTATTATATTTATCAATCTCTACATGTTTCGGGCGACTATGTACCCATCATCAGGGGAAAAAACTGTATTTTTGCGACACTTGATACTTGGTATCAAGTGTCGCAAAAACACAGTTGTTTCTCCTGATGTTGGACATATAGTCGCCCATAATATATAGAGGTTGATAAATACGAATAATAAGAATAATTTTGTACACTAAGTTGGTTTTATTTACAAGATTATACAGAGATGCACGGTCAGCAAAAAAAAAATACACTGGCCTCTAAAACGTTATGCTGCAGCCATATTTGTTCTTACAGAACAAAACTAAATTTGTCCAAAAATTTTAGGAGATGTACATTCGAATACAGATAATCCCCGACTTATGCAATTTCAGAGTTACCAAATTCTAAAAATAAAAAAATTATATTTTCAAACACGTACCTAATTTCTTTTTGTGGGTTTGAAAGCCCAATGAGATGAAGGCGGCGGATGAAAACTGCGGGGTGATAACGCAGGCAACGGAGTGCTGATGCTGCGGCCAATCATATTCCAGTGTGTTGGAAATGGGATTTCCACTGGACTCCCTTGCGTATATATACGTACATATCTGATCATATGTATATTAAATTGCGACTTGCGCAAAATTTGAATTGCGCCTGACCTTAGGGGACGTAACTTTTGCGCAACTTCGGTATTAACTGTATAATAGTTTTGAACAACCTCCTTATTTCTGTCATCCTCACAGTCTGACCGTCCATCAGTTATCTGAGTTTAATCTACGCACTGAACGTACAATTACAACACTTTGGTTAAGTTGAATTTGTTTTGCCGAACCCTTAAATATTAAGACTTTCTCAGATAACATTTCTTTTCTGGCAGCTATTAATATATTCATTTATTATATATTTAACACCTCTGTCTATCTTTAAGACCATAACGCCAAGTGGTAGAGTAATAAGTGAGGAATATATTGTAAAAATTTTGAAGAAGGAGAGTGTGCCTTCATATGGAGCATTATCCTGGTCTTGGCTTGGAGGGACTGAAGAAAATTACCAAAATCCTCTGCATAGGCAGTGATCCGTCCGACATTAGGCTCGATCACGATCCGAATACCAAGCTGAAGAATTAACCGCATTAACCAGCTTGCTCGCTTCTCGTAAACTGTTGCAAAATGTCCGTTCTTTTGAGAGGCTGAAGACTTACATTTTGGACATTCTCGCTCAGTTGTCATAACGGTTTCAAACATTCTGTTTTTCTGAAAATCTGAAGAGTTTAGGCTTGGACAATCTTGTTCGGTTCTCGTAACTGTGGCAAAGCATTTGTTGTTATACAAGCTCTTAGTAACGAAGTGAAGTTTCTCTGTATTAAAGACATGATATTATAAGGAATCTGTGTATAACTTCCTAACGATAATTATGGCACTTTATGGATATGAATGATAGTGCTCAGGATGACTCCTTCCTTAGGGTTCTTCTTTTACTTTCCTTACAGAAACAGGGTTCAATATTGCTAACACGGTTTGTGATATTGTTTTATTTCCGATATTCCTGTGACTGCATTAGAAGTTGCAAAGAGAGAGAGAGAGAGAGAGAGCGAGAGATGGAGAACAGTTAGTCTTAAACGGCACGACCGGCCAAGGGAGTTCCGTGATATTACGTTATGTTTTGGAGACGGGGGCTCATGTTTTTAGGCAGGTAAAATTAAAACGTTTCGCATCTCAGACATTTTTTTCTTTTAAATTTGTGTAGCAGACCAACAGACGCACACAAGTGAAGACATATTAGTGTGCACGTGTTGGTCTGCTACACAAAATTTAAATATTCCTGTAATTTATGTATATGTAACATTTTAAACTCTCCTCTTGTCTAAAATAATCGTTGATATAGGCCTAATACTGCTGTTTTATGCATGCTGTGAAAGTACTGGATTGTCACTGATCTGACACACGTGCTATGAATCTCTGGATGTGCTATTCTCATGATAGGTATGTTATAAATTTTCTGCTCTATTAGTCTCATGACAGGGGTGCTAAAGCCTCCTGTATATGTTACTGTAACATGCTGCTCCTTCGACCTTCTATTGTCAGTACATTTCTACCACTGCCCTCTTATTTTTGTTTTACACACACATATATATATATTTATTTATTTATTCTATGTAAACTTTTAGGTGAGTGATCCCTGTTGTGTTGTGCAGAATTATAGAATATACCTAAAATACAAACAAACACAACCCAGTTAATGAAATGATGTGAAATGCCAACTTGATACAACAAGGTAATTTTATTGATGTATTCTTAGCTCGACATATTTCGGGCGCATAAACCCATCATCAGGAGCACCGTACACACGACCTACACAGCGGCTCTTAAGACCACTACCCATCCACAAACTCGGTGCAGAAAATCATATGCTGCAACTCAACATCTAATGCTCCTGATGATGGGCGTATGCGCCCGAAACATGTCGAGCTAAGAATACATCAATAAAATTACCTTGTTGCATCAAGCTGGCATTTCACTTTATTTCATGTGGAAGATGTACGGTCAAACAACCCACAACTCAGTTAGTGATTTTATGAAGGTGTATTCTTACATTGTTTTAACAACTACATGTTTCGGCTGTAGTTATGAGCCACCTTCAGGTTGACTACTTTTTCTTAGGAAAGTAAAATATACAATTAGTAATGCTATTGTTTTGTTACCTACGAGGTCTCTTATAACACGTAAAAAATTAAAAGTAAAATCGATTGCACTGTATAATAATATTAAAATTCAAATTTAGTGGAAGTCTATGTAAACTTTGCAATTGGCAGCACCGTTTTATAAAACACTTCTGTCTCTTTTTTTTCCTAAACTACTGGTTATGTTACTGCTATGATGCGCATGCCTTGAAGCTGGTGGTGTTGTGGCTGTTACGACGCTGAGCACCATACTGCCATAATAAATGTGTGGTGTGAACCTGCTTTATATGGTACTGTTATGACGTGCAAGCTATGAAAGTGCTGGATATCTTGCTCTTTCAAGTGGTTTGAAGATCCTGGGTATCTTAAAGATCTGTTCCATGTGGTGAGGTAAATTCAGTCAAAAACACAACAATGAATATATGGCTAAATGATGGTGTTCATTAGCTATAGAAATCTACATGTTTCGACCTATAGCGGCCATCATCAGGTTTTGACAACCTTCTTGATATAAGATTTGTATATAATATGCATAAACTGCGTGTCGATGTTGAGATCTGATCATCATCATCATTTGCGTGCGTTTGTTAAGCTAAGTTTTGTGGGATGTCTATTGCGTGAATGGATTTATAGGTAGCTGGGTGTGTGGATCCTTTCGGTTAGTAAGATGTAGGGTTGGGAGGAAACTGTGGTTGCAGGTGTGGTATTTTATACACTACTGTGTTGGGGAGGGGGTGGTTTTCGCGGATTTGGTTAGTCTGACATCTTCTCCTTCATCCTGATGATGATGGTCGCTACAGGCCGAAACGTGTCGTTTTCTATTGCTAATAAACACCTTCATTTAGCCATTTTTCATAGTTGTGTTTTTGACTGAATTTACCTCACCTTATAGTTCAAACACACAATGGAGACGGCACACTCCAAAATCTCTACCATGAACTTAGTTTATTATTTTGCTGTTATGATATGCATGCTATGAACATGCTCGATATCTTACAATTATATCTATGTGCTTTGAACGATTTGAATAGCCTACGTTATTGTTACAATAGGACAGCTGTGAACCTACTGATGCTTGCAGCAGTAACAGAACACAGCCCATCGCGCTGTCGGTTCTTCTGCTACTAAAATGGGAATGATGATGGTGATTTACAAGCTCAATAACCAGTGACATGCTATCCCCCGTTCCATGCGGAACTACAAATTACGAACCTTCGATCGAGTTCCATAGCATTCCCTCTCTCCTGCAGAGGGAGCATGTCTACTCTACATTGGTCTGCATAGTACGTATTTGCTAGATTAAAAACCCCAGAAGCATGAAGCTTGAAATAATTGTACTCTGTTTACATACTGGTATGAGCAGCTTTTCATATCCAGCCGGCTTGCAACTTATACACCTGTGCAGAGACCTCCTTGAGAGGCTAGCATTCCTGTGACTGTTCAACACATTCGTCAAACGTCTCGCAACGCCAAGTCTCATCGCCACATCAGCAGTTGGTCCGTTTCCTAATCTGGATGACTTAAGGCACACTTAATTTCCTGCAGGAATGTGTTGATGGTCCGCCATCTGTGCTGAGTCTTCCGCTTTTTCTCTTCCTGTCAGATTTTACGACTAAAATTTTTTACGAATTTTCTTATTTATGTCGTGGCCCGTAAGTGCCCCGCAAATCTCATTCCTTTGTATTTTACTGACCCTAGAAACGTATTTTCTGAAACGTTTCATTATACAGATTCTTCATAACGATGTGAGTTCCAGTCTCTTCTCTACAAATATTCTACTTGGTTGCGCACGTGCACACAATCTCTCTTTTTTTTTCTGTATGTATGTTCATGTATGTATGCATATATATATTTATTTATATTTATATACACATATATATGTAGGTGTGTGTGTGTGTGTGTCTTGGAAAATTAATTCAACTTTTCATACTCTTTTTGACATGACATAAGATGTTCAACAGTACAAGCAAAGTTATTCCTACGCGATATTAACAGTAATTACTAGGAGTGGAGATCTATTTGCAAGTCACACTAACTACACTGCCTGTCAGGAATACTTTCTCCTTCCGCGACGAAATTTAAACTTGGCACAACATGAATAACTTTTTAATAATGTAAGACGTCAGATAAGCATTGCTTGCAGTAGATATGAGGTATGTTTTGATTCGAAATCGAATTTTAATGGAATAGATATTACACTTGCTCTCAAATATTGTCTATTGGAAAATATTTATGCATGTGCTTTGGAACTGTAGTACTTTGTATGTGAACCGTGACTAGAGTAGGTTTGTCGGAATTCTGTAAATGAACTAAGAATTGGATTTTATTTTAGTTCAAATTGCTCTCCAGCTGATGTTTTTGCATCCGAGAATAAACATCTGAAAATTTCTTATAATAAAACCAACTAGATACACTAATTTCTCAAATTTATCTACGTGTTTCGGACAATTCCTCTGTCCATCATCAGGAGTTTTTCACTGTAAACACAGTAATGGTATGTGTCATACAGGTTTGCTGACAGCTTGCGAGCAGAATCAGGACGGAACTGATCGCAGCTGTCAGCAAACCTCTATAACACATATCATTACTGTGTGTACAGTGAAAAACTTGTGATGATGGACAGAGGAATTGTCCGAAACATGTGGAATTTTATTCCAAAAAAAATTTGAGAAATTTATGCATCTAGTTGGTTTTATTATAAGAATTTATTACGATGCACGATCAACTGAACGCCAAATCTGAACATTTTTATCGTAATGAATCAGAACCGACAAATGACAGCAGAAAATATTTAATTCATAAATTATTTCGTTATATTTAAAAAATGAGAAATTTTTTATGTATGCTACAGGTTGACAGGTTATAGTTATTTGACTGTGACGCTCTTTTGTCTTAATGAGCAGTTTTGTGAATAGTTCTCCTTGATAGTTGTCATTAGTTCGATCATATGAAGAAGGATGAGAAGCGCGAGGTATGTGGCGTTAGTGCCGTCGATATGAGCGGGACAGGAGTCGGTACAAAATAACGGGGCCCTATGCCCGCGGCCCAAAGCCCGACCGTTTTATATATATTTTTGTTCTTCTCCATAATATTATTATTTATCGACTTACAAAGTACACCGTTTAGACCAAGCCCAGTTCATTCTGCAAATGAGACTCAGTCTTTCCGATTTAGTGTAAAGATTTTTATCCGCTCCGCCCTAGCTAGGCAGACCGATAAAACGTTTTTAGCAAGACCCGAACCCGCTTTCGTCGGCCCTGTGTGGCATGTATGGGGCAGAGTAGATGTGCATACAGAAATGTAAGACGTGAAGGAAAGAGATCGCTTGGAAGAATTAGAAGTAGATGGTAACACAGAGAATTTTAAAGTACTGGAATGGGAAACGTGGACATTATTTATCTGCCTTAGAGTAGGTAAAGGGGCAGGCTGTTGTGAAAAAGATAATGAATGTGTGAGTTCTGTAAATCACAAGGAGTGTTTGGGTACATAAGAAACTGCTAGCTTCTCAGATAGGATATTGTTCCGTGGATTTAATTTGGTAGTTAATGCGGTAAGTTATACTTTTTTAGAGAAATAAATTTACGTTACTTCAATCTATCTACTGTTTTTCGAAGTCACAACTAAGGAAGGCGTAAGTGACGAATTATGTAAATATTGGCCTTCTTAATTTTTCGAAAGTTTTAGTAATAAGTTCTTTAAAAGATTATATTTCATGCCATATTTATAGGGCTAATTTTATTCTATTGCCTTAGTGGTACAACATTCCTCATTGATAATGTTTGGAATTCTTTACCTTACAAAGTTCAATTTCCTTTTATGAACAATGTACCGAAGCGAAATGCAGATTAAACTGTTTCAACTTTGAAACGCCTCCATGAATATCCGCACTGTATTGTCACTAAGATACCAGGAGATGCCTTGAAAATTTCCCCAGGGTAGTATAAAATTTAAATAAAAACAATCTCTTGTAATCACGTAAAGTTTTACCGCTTTTACAAAAAAGTAGTTGGATAATAATGTTCTGGAAACTTTACTGTAACAAGAATATATAATGCAAAACACCCACAATGTTTTTCGAAGCCAACATAAAGAAGGTTCTCTACGTTACGTATCGATTACTCCGGCTCTGCGTTATAGTCAACTGTTTAGTATTTCCTCTTCATATTCGGAAATTTTGGGTTTAAAGTATCAGCAGTAAACCGACTATTCTGATTGGAATTTTTTTTTCGTTTTCCGATAGTTGCTGCTTGCTAAATTCGTCACAAAGCACTATGCGAGATTTCAAGACTTCGCAGTAGTTTTACTGAAAGAAATCTTCCAGAATATAGCGGCACGTAGGTTAGTAAATACCAGCGTTTCAGATTTGCTTTCTGCTGCCGTCTTCAGGACTTAAGCAGTCCAGGAAGAGGAAACTACTTCATAACAAGTTAACACGAGCTTCGTGCCACATCCATGCCAATGGTTTATTTAATGATGATATCATTTGACACTATACAATCTTAAGAGTTGGTTATCGTCGTTGAATCGTTCAGTGTTAAATGGGTATAAATGTGCACGTGTTAAATGGGTATAAATGTGCACGTGTTAAATAGGTATAAATGTGCACGTGTTAAATGGGTATAAATGTGCACGTGTTAAATAGGTATAAATGTGCACGTGTTAAATAGGTATAAATGTGCACGTGTTAAATGGGTATAAATGTGCACGTGTTAAATAGGTATACATGTGCACGTGTTAAATGGGTATAAATGTGCACGTGTTAAATAGGTATAAATGTGCACGTGTTAAATGGGTATAAATGTGTACGTGTTAAATAGGTATAAATGTGCACGTGTTTAATCACTCCAGAACTGAATAAACACCAAGAAGCACAGAAATTCCTTTGTCAAAAATATATTTTTTCCTTTAATAATTTATTTTCCTCTTCTATTATCAACCAACAACTGCACTTACATAACTTTCACATAAAACACTTTAAAAACACTTAAAATCACTCCGACATATTTCGATCTTGTCAGATCACCATCAGGGAGCCTTGTTGTTCCTTGCTGAAGTTATATTACAATATTCACAATTTAATTCGTTTTTGCAAACAAAGTGTTGTGTCAGCATGTCATGTTGTGTAGGAATGTGCTGTAGAGAGAGCAGTTGGCTAGGTGTGCGTCGTTTGCTACGTAATTACGTAGTTCTCTCTACAACACATTCCTACACAACATGACATGCTGACACAACACTTTGTTTGCAAAAACGAATTAAATTGTGAATATTGTAATATAACTTTAACAAGGAATACCAAAGCTCCCTGATGATGATCTGATAAGATCGAAACGAGTCGGAGTGATTTTAAGTGTTTTTAAAGTGTTTTATGTGAAAGTTATGTAAGTGCAGTTGTTGGTTGATAAGAGAAGTGATTCTACAAAAATGCACGGTGCAACAATAAGATTCATTTTCCTCTGTTGACCAGTTAGGATCTGCACGGTTTCGATTTATACCTGTTAACGTGCGATATAAGCTCTTCAATAGCTGAAGCGGTTATTTCGCACGTTAATAGGTAGGTTGTTTGAATATTGTGACTAGTATTGACTGGAATAATGTCGACCAGAGCCCATTGCTGGGTGTCAGGTTGACATTAGGCTTGTCGGACTGAAAGAAATTACTCAGAAAATTCTTGGAAGCAGGCGGTGGCAATATCGAAATTCGTATCACCTAATCGAAGTGACTAACGTCAATTTACGCTGACAAGCCGTTCCTTCGCAAAGTTTCGTCGACTTTAGGTCAGAATCACACACACACAGAAGGACTGAATATAACACGTACTGGAACACAAGTTGACGGAAGCGACTGGAGACTAAATACGAATTTGTGATAAAGAGCTTCATTAATTTTAATCTTTATAAATTTATTAAGGTGATTAGATTAGGAAATTGAGGAACGGGGCGCCTAGAAAGCATGAGGGTAAACAGGCTAAGGCATCCTTTGGCGCCCGTACCTTTTCCATAAGAGGCCCGTGAAGCCGTTAGTTACACGTAATAGCAATATATTGAAAGTGTCAACATTATCCTTTATGTACCATTTGTGGAACTTCGCCATGTCAATCGTGTCTGAAAGACCCGCGTTCTCAAAAGGCTTGTGTGTCACTGTTTTGTAGGGAAAGTGTGGAGTAAAGTGAATATTTGTAAGACGTGGTCATACAGGTAAATATAATATTAAAATGGACGTTAAAGGAACGCGTGGTTGAGATTGGGGAAAATGTTTATGTCATTTTTAACTTTTTAATAAGCCTTAATTTCCATAACAACTGAGAAAACTTGGATCAGCTCTCAGCAGATGAAAGACTATTAGCTTATCAAAGGAGCATTCTGCTTCATAAGCACAGATACTCGTCAGATGTAACAAATGACCCCGATAAATCAATTCTTTGCCCAGTTGGCAGTAAGAAAATGTCTGTTCCCAATGTCTATGTTCATTATTTGACGGTAAAATAAACCCGAGACGTGCAACACCGCACTTAAACCACACTTCAATGAAATAAATAAACTTATTTTTATTGTGCTGACTTTTATAACGTTGCTAGCCATTGTACCTGCAGGCATGGATCATTTCACCCCATTCACATCATCTACAACTGCACGTATACAGCATCTGTGCTAGACGTGACGTAGGTACCTCCACTGGAGTTGATTGATGGAAGACAGTGTGGAGTCACAGAAGTAAATAGTTATTTGAAAGGTGACATAAGACTCACAACGTAAAGTTTAAAACGTGCTTACTTCTTGCGTGCTATTTGGAGAATTTTTTATGTTGTAAATAACATTTGATGGACGAATTTAAATGAAGATTATTTTTCTTTCTTCTTGGCTGACTGCACCGAATGACGAAGGCACATAGTTTTATTCTATAACCTTGCTTTAAGCTTATTCTTGTTACCTCGAGTATATTATAACTAACTTGGTTTTCGCCTATTTTCTCCTTATCATTATTGTTGTCAAGGCGTGATTTGGCAGCCCAGAGTCACATATCACTACGGAAAATTTGGCGTATTAACCAATTACAATTTTCTGACAATAAAATATTTCTCATTTTTCGGGAACAATATTCAAAATATTTTTACTTATTTTTATAAGGATATCATGAGTAAATGAAGTCACGTTGAGACACTACCTGGTCACTCTATGCGACCTAAAGTATCCGCGACAAGGAATTTTATTAATACCATCTTCAAGGATGTGATATATTGTAGCTCCATAGATATATTGTAGCTCCATAGATAGCTGCAGGTTTATAGAAAAAGATTGTTAGACGCATAAAATTTCTCCGTAACCTTTCTATCCATCAACCAGACTGTACGGAGTGAACCCCCAGAAAATGCAACCTCAGAAATCAATGGCTTTGTACCAAATTTTTAAGGGTAGCATTTCTAAATATTCACAATTCTGAACTGCTATAAAAATCTAACAGTATTTGAGACCACAGTTACATCGTGTGATGAATGTAAAACTAAACAAAAGTAACAGCGTAAAATACTTTCTTTAAAATATAACAATTACGTATGTGTTTAATGTACAAAACTCAGTCCGGTGAAATTGGTTTAGGAAACAAGTTATTCCTTTGTATGCCATGAAGACTTGGAAGAGTGGAATTTTGTAGCCCCTAATTCGGCGAAAGATAGGAAGTGAGTGGTCAGCTATAATTTCAAGCCGTTTTCCCTGGGATAAAGGGCGACCATTATTCAGAGAATAGGTGGGCCGGTAATCCAGTGACGAGTTCTCCGACTTTGAAGCCATACTGTATTCAGTTGCATTAACTACGCTGTCTATGCTCCTATATATGGAAACTAACAGATGTTTACACTTAAATCTAACAAAATACGTAAACAATATGTGTGTGTGAGTGTGTTTGCAAAATCCAGGGATTTTTAACACCGTTATTAAAGTTTTTTAACATTAAATGCAAGCTTGCCGCAAAGGGTTAAATGAAACACCCATGATTCACATCAACGGAAGAAGTCCGGTCCGTAGAATGCGTTTCTTTCCAGCAGGTGACTTCTGGTGGTAAATCCGCCCAAGATATTTTTTGAGCTCATGGTTCCGTGCATCATAATTCAGTATTAATAAAAATCCAACGAAATGCAACAGTATGCAGATATTTATTTACTGTAAAGTCACTCTACATGTTTCGGGTGTCACAGCACCCATCATCAGGAGTACTAAAAACTGTAACCGCAGCCTCCGGTACAGGTCATAATATCGGCACAGCCACCTCCC
>Ga0123354_10003182_pt1 | contig 22476 bp, 22 predicted proteins | sample TergutLab28metaG_2_FD_97872 | JGI IMG/M metagenome (GOLD analysis project Ga0123354, IMG submission 97872) | Labiotermes labralis P4 segment gut microbial communities from Petit-Saut dam, French Guiana - Lab288 P4 | ecosystem: Host-associated > Arthropoda: Insects > Digestive system > Gut ... | reverse complement strand
TTGACAAGTACGTGCAATTAGTTGGTTTTAATAAATATTGTTATCACATTGCACGGTAATAAAATGAAAAGTAAATTTATAGTAGGTGGTTTTTTTTTTTATCTTGAAATGACTTTTGACTGTTTAAATCATAGCATTTTGCTGTCAATTCTACAATTTTATGGTGTTAATAGCAAAGCAAAATCATGGTTTGAATCATACCTTAACAAATGTATGATAGTTCAAATCTTGGATGAAGGATTAAATCAAATGAGTTTTTCTGCATAGGAAAAAAATAACTCAAGGATCGTTCTCAGGTTCACTGTTTTTCCTTATCTATGCCAATGATCTGCCCAAAACCATATATGATAAAACTGTACCTATATTATTGTGTGCCGATGATACAAGAAAAAGTCCTAATTCAAAAGATTTTCAAACTAATATGGTCACAACTTTTAATTGTGTAAATAAATGGTTTAAAGCAAATGTTGACAAAACTCATTACATTCAATTTAAGACCAAAAACAAGCCCACACTTGATATGAACATTGTTTGTAATGATAATCTAATAACATCTCTACCAAAGTTAAGTTTCTGGGCATATATATACATGATACAATAAACTGGAGTTGTCATATTGAATACATTATCCCAAAACTGAGTTCGTGTTACATAATGAGGAGTATTAAACCATTTGTGTCTCCCAATACTTTGAAAACTATTTACTATTCTTATTTTAATGCAATTATAAGTTGTGGTTTACCTTTTGGGAGCAACTCACCCCAAGCTATAAAAATATTTAGAATGCAAAAAAGAATAGTTAGAATTATGATAGGTTGTAAAAATAGGGTTTCATGTAGGAATCTGTTTAGAAGGTTGGAAATTCAACCTTTTGTATCTCAATATATCCTCATACTTATGCCTTTTTTAGTTAAAAACAAAAATCTGAATCACACTTAAAGTACAAGACAATTCAATAATTTTTATCAGCCCATAGCTAATTTTACTATATACCAAAGGGGAGTACATTACATGGGCGTTAAGATTTTCAACAGTCTTTCTCCATACATTAAAGATAGATCCAATAATGTCAGGAAATTTGAAATTTGCTTAAAATAATTCCTACATATACATTCTTTTACTCCATAGGAGAATATTTTTCAATATAAATCTATCACAAGCTGATAATGGGCCATTAAACATCTTTCATAAGGTGAATATACTTAATATATAGTCCTAATAATCTATGTTTTGTCACAAAGTCTCACAAAAAAAATTAACATTGTTATGTTAATGTAATTCATATGCATAAAAATGCTGTCTATTCATTTGCTACAGTTTGCTTGTTGTCTCGACTTGTATCTCTGTTAACTATAGCCATATCTTTCTATGCTTTTGTCATTACACAGTGGTTTTTGTCCTGTCTGTATTAAACATCATTCATGTATTTGACTTGGAATTGGTTTGTTTGATTCCAAACATATATACAATTATAATTTTACATAACGTATTACTCTTGACATGTTCTGTATCCTACTTATTGTTATTGTGGATTTATGGAACGTAAATAAAATATCGTGTCATGTCATATCATATGAAGGGATTAGATTGTCTGCTTGAACTGTAGTGTGGTAAATGTAGGTATGTACCAATGTTTTGGAGGTACATGTTGCCACCATCTGCATTATTTTACACTGTAAAACCCCTGATGACTGCAGTGTGTTGCAAGTGAAATTTTGGGTTTGTGTTTAATAAGACACTTCTTAAAAGTAAACATAATTTTTTAAGTTCCTTATGTAACCTAAATGTATACCAAAATATATTATTAAACAACATGGATGTTCAGAACGTAACATGGTCTAACTTGGTTATCACATTTACCACTTTAATCTAAATTGTAAAGGCACAGTCATGTGTTTTATAAAAGGCTTGCCTTATCACGCAAATATAATATAATTCTTATTACTTTCCTAGATCATTTCTTAGGGCTGGGGTTATTGAATGAAATAAGGTGGACATTTTTAAGCCTGTATGTAAATTCAGGCCATTTGGCTTCTTGTATTTAAAGCTCAGTGTCATTTATTTTTGACTTTGGATCCCCTTGTGGGATCTGATACTGCAAAAACTTCAAAACTCACATGTCATCAACTTTGTTTAATGGGAGCAATGTGATTATCTGCCCCAGGTGGACATACTTCTGTGATGTCATACAACTTGTATATTCTTGCCACTAGAAGTGGTCAAAGGCATTAGTCATTAAGAGGCATTCTACTGTCTGAAACCATTAAGCAGATTGTAGCTGAGATGTTCAATATAGCATTACTGTTGCATAATTATTGACACTGCTGCTGCTGCTCTTTCTTTCTAACTCACCGCATAGTTCACCTCAGTCTATCTGCATGCCAACTGATACTGAATCTTCTGTTTTAGCAGTGCCACTGAAGCAGTTTGGTGCTATATCTTCTCTTTGTCAGTTCTGTTCTAACTCTTTCCACCTTCTACACCTTTTACTTATTTTACAGTGTATGTACCTTTTCAGTTCTGCACTTTCTTGTACCAGCTTTAATTATGCATTATTAAAAAGGATATTACTTCATGTCTGGAATCCAGTAATGTTGATATTGAACAATTGCAGAAGTTCAAAGCAGTGTACTATTGTGATACTTGTTTGGTACTACTACATTCAAAGTACATTTGTGTAAAATTCGATGCCTGTACTGTAATTTATCAGAGGTATTTGTGGTAGTCCATTTAAGTGTTTTGACAGATCACTGCACATAGCATATACATTTATTATATCCATATACTAATTTGCCATTTCTGGATGTTGTGTTTTCTTATGCAGTGAACTAATTGTTTATCTTATTTTGACAGCTTTGGTTTGTGCAATCCTACCTCCGTAGTGCAGGCTATCGGGGCGAGCAGACAACAGAGAGAGAGGAGGAGGAGGCACTGCTTTGTGAAGTACGGTCATTCTGTCTTGCCTCTCATTTTTTCTGGGGTCTCTGGAGTGCAGTTTGCGGAAAGATGTCTCAAATTCCCTTTGGCTATTGGGTAAGTACTTTCATATTTCTGCTGTGCAAAATGTTGGAATTGTTCCACCTTTCACGGGCAAGTGAATGCACTCATTCCTTCCTTACTTTCATGTTTTTGCTATAGGAATGAATATTAACAGTTCATTTTTGGATGTTATTGAGGGTGTATCGTAGTTGGTTTCCATGTCTCTGACTTCGTCGTCATACGTGTTCATTCTTTATGTGCTGTGTTGTAGAAACTTTTCTCATTTCTGTTGTCAGGTAAGCCAAACAGATGAGGTTTCCAAAGCAATGAATTGTACAAATACATCTAGATAAGAATACAGTCCAAGATGTTGAAACCAACTGTGAATGTAATGGACATTAATTGGCCAGTTTTTGTAAAACTGCAGGTTTCCCCCATTTAATTTGTCATGTCATAACTAACACCAGCAAGCGGATACTGCAGATTTGTGACCTGTTAGCAGTACTGGTTCAGTGAAGTGTTCAGTTCTTGATATTTGTCTGGCCATAGTTCTTTGAGCAGCATGCAGATTTCTTAAGGAAATGGTAGCAAGAGCATGATAATTGTACAGAATTCTTTCAGTGCCTTGATGCTAACTTATGAATCATTTACATCATATGAGATCTGCAGAGTCCTTAGCTTCTCTGGCCCATATTGTTTATTATTTACAGTTTGCTTGACAGCAGGCAGAGCACCACAATGTCCACATTTTATTTTGATGTATTGCAATTAATATTATCTACTTACTGACCATGTGGAACACCTTAACTCTTTCAGTTCTGTCAGTGCTACTTAGTACTCTCTCCCACTTGGTTCTTAAATTCAGACTGCAAAATGTTAGAAACAGTTCTGCTAGTTAAAGATTTTCAGCCATTGCTGGAACAGGCAGACTGTTCAGGCGACACTATCCCTTCTCACAGAGTGCAGCAGCTATCAGAGTTTCCTCCTTCCAGCAAAATATTATTTTAGAAACAGTACAGAGGCTTCTAGGTATCATGTAATGTTAATCACACAGAGATACAGGGTTGAAGGAGACAATGGAAATTTAATATCATTCATTATATGTGTTGTGCTTGTAATCATTTATGTACACCAGCATATGCACACAAATTGTATAAAATCACAAGTAATTCGTAAACATGAACCCATCTACATGTCTAAACGATAAATTGCCATCCTCAGCAAGACATCACTGACAGAACCTTCCTTCATTGGACACATCCGTACACAGGACAGGGACTTAATCCTTCTGGTTTAGAAATGTCAATATTTGATGTTTGTATACATGTGGCTCTAAACATTGTGAACAATGGCATATCGTTAAATTTTTACCAAGAACGTGTCAACATCATACTAGCCATAATGCCCATATTGTTATATTTTATAGCTTGTATTATGTTTTTAACATGGTATGTGTAAAATTCACAATATTATATATTACTTTGTGTTGATGTTTTCCTGAGGTTGGTGATTTATGGCTGGAAAATGTAGGTGGTTTCATATTTATTGATGACTTATATTATTCAATTTATGTACATATGTTAGTGTGTATGATTGATTATAAGGCAATGGAAAGTTTAGTTCAGTGCATTGCAGTTACTACTGTATTAGGTTTGTAGTCCATGTATTTAAGTAAGGTGCTGGAAGTGGTTTCTTTCACCTTGCAGGTGTATGTCACACCTGACAGATCCAGTGTCATTGCAGGTTTAATGCTTTTCTTTCAGAGAGTGTTAAGTGTGAGGAATGTTGCTACACATTTTATCCATTAATATAAATGACAAGCAAAATTGCACAGGTTTTTATCTGGTGACAATGGTGGCCACAATCATCTGCTTCTTATGTGGCCAAAAACACAGTAAAAAATGCAAAGAATTATTCACTATATGAGTTATAATATTGTCTTGCTGAAAAGTGGCGTAGATTCTTAAGTAGTGACATAGGTAATTGAAAAGTGGTGTGAGGATCTATGAAACATGTTGGTGTGAATTCATGGTTGGATGAAACAATAGTCCCATTAATCCTAGTGGAACTCATAGCATGTGACACACCAACCTCTTGACATCATGTAATGGCACTTTGTGGATTAATATGGAATTTTCTGTTCTCTTAAATTTCTGGCACTATACATTTTCTTCTACCCTTGCCATCCACATTTGATGTTTCTCAATCATCCTGTATAATTTGTTCATTGTTTGAGCTTTTTTACATAAAGGGACAAATGATGAGCATTGTAGAAAAGTAATAATGTGTACTCATGTAAATGTATTGAAATGTTTAGCAGTTCTTTCTTTGCTTTGTTTGCAGGAATATGCAATTGAAAGGCTTGAGTCATATTTTCAGCTCAAGAATAAGCTTCTAAATGGTGCTGCCATTGCAGGTGGCAGTTCAGAAGGGGGAGTGAAGAGGAAGATTCATGAGTTGGAAAGTTGAATATGTCCTTACGTATGTTGCGGTGGTTGATAAGACTCTTTCATGAAGAGTGTATGTGCACTGTTGGCCCAAAGACTGCTTGAAGTGGGCTGGTGGGGAATAGGAAGAAGTGCCCGTGTTCATATTCATTTTATTGTTAGCATTTCCTTCAGTATTATACAGCAATATGAAAATTTGTTTTAAAATAAGGAAGTCCAGCATTAGGCTAAAGAATTTACATGCAAAAAATTTTATGTAAAGAACATTTACTTATTTAATGTTACGGGGTATATCATACAAAAATTTCTTCTTATATTACTTTCCATTAACGTCTGCACGTTAATTACTTTGGTACTTCAGGAAAAGTCTATTATTGTTTGCTCAGCCATTTAAAATATACAGCAGTCTTGCTTGTACAGTTTTATTTTGAAGTTTTCATTTCAAACTCATTTGCATCATACATTGTTCCATCCACTGTGACCTCAACAGCTGTCAGATACTGTATGTGCATTTGTAATTATTTTACAAAATGGTAATCTCAGATACGAAGGGTAATGGAAGTCCATTGTAATGAATTTGTTTTAATGAGAATTTTTATTTTCACAAACATCCTACTGTGTGAAATGTTAGCTTAAAAAAGTCCCTTTGTTACAACTTTTATTCCTGTATTACAAGTGTATAGAGTTATGCAACATATTTTGAATTTTTTTGACGTTTTGCTGACCATGCATCTCAGTATATTTATCTCAGTATTTAACCAACTTGATGCACAAAATTTGTTTCACAATAAGTTTTATTTCATGCCTATACATGTTTCAAGCACATGTGCTCATCATCAGGAGGTCAGAATTGCATTACACAGCCTCTGGTATCATCACACCTATTTGTTTCACAATAAAACTTATTGTGAAACAAATTTTATGCATCAAGTTGGTTAAATACTGAGATGCACAGTCAGCAAAATGTCAAAATATGTGAAACTGTGTATGACCACGGGGTTTTTAAAAGTATAGGAAGGTGGCTGGAAAAAATAACATAAAAATTTGTGATTGTAAAATAGTTTATAATGAGGTTCAAAATATAAGCTAAATGTTCGACATCTGTTTTTGTCTATTAATAACTAGTTATGAAACATAATCATTGTATTTTACATAGTATTTGTTGTAATCATCGTAGAAATTATAATTACAGTTTTAAAAGAAAGTAAATGGAATCCATATGTGAATAGTGCAAAACTAGTATTAGTAAAAGCAGTTTTCAGTAGCATAGCATGTCAGTTGAGTTACATTTTCTTCTGTACCCAGCATGTGTAAAATGAAATTAAAAATCCATTTATGCATTTTTGTGGGCCACACCTGAATTTAGCATTAAGCTAAATATGTCTCTCTAGTTCTGTATGTTTGTAATGCAGGAATAAAAGTTGTGTTAAACAGAAATTTTCTTCTTTGGTGAATATTGTTATTCATTATGGGTTTAATATATAGGTAAATCAGTCCCATTACAGGCCCGAGGTGCCCAGAGGGTTCCAGGAAGTTAGGTTTCCAGATTACGCAACAGTGGCCCAGAATGGTGGTAAGGTTGTCAGCCTTACACACTGCCCACTTTTTACCCCCAGGAAATACTCCTGGTACTCATTTCTGTTAGAGGCTGAGTCGACCCCAGGGCCATAGTGCGATCAGAAAGATAATGTAAATGAAAAATTCCAATGACACCATCTGGAATCGAACCAGCGACTTTCCGATTTGTAGCACAGCACCTTAACCACTGTACTACCGCAGTCCCCTTAATATATAGAGTATATCAGTATTCTGTGGATGTATCAGGGGAACTTTCAGAATTCCTTCTCTGGTGTGTTCCTTCCTCTCATTTTTAGCTTCACACATACTGTATATACATTTGGCAACATCGCTTAAGTTGCTACTTTCTGTTCTTTACATGTAAAATGAACACTTACAGGTTAAATGGCCTTTGTGTGTCCTCACTTATTGGTCCCTGTTTACACATTTCTTTCCCCAGCACCAGGAAGGAAATCCTAGGAGTTGTACAGAACAAATTTTTATGCTGAATTGTCATTATAATGGACTTCATAATATTTTAAACTTGTTTTATTGTATATGTAAATGTAACTTGTATTTATTATTTAAAATCAGTTGTATTGGGCAAATGTTTTATTGTGCTGCTGATGAAAGTCATGTATCTTAAGGTAGGAACTACTGACTTTGTCTTCCCAGGCTTGGTTTATTTGTTCACTGCAGTGATGGCACTGAATGACTCATATTACTGTTATGAACATACATGATTGTTGGAGTTAGGTGACTGCTGTCTTGCCCAGAATATTTTCTGGAAGAGTTGTTACTGAAAGAAAATCTGATATGTGTAAACACTAGAAAATGAATGAGTTTCCATATGAGAGTGGAGGATAATTAGTATTTTGCATTTATTAAATAACAGGAAATTTGTTCAGGGAATTTTAATGAGATTTACATGCTTTACTGTCAGCATAATGAGGAAAAGCATAGTTCTTACATTTAATGTGGCATGCTGAAAGAAGTGAAAAATGCACATAAAGCTGTAAAAAATGACTGAAAGCCAAGAGTCATTGTTTACAGAAATTTTACACATTAATGAATACATTGGTTTCGTTCTGGGTGTACAATGAATACTGAAGAAAAATGGGCTAAGGTAACAGAATGTTCAATATTGATGGGAACTAACACTTTGTGTGTAAGACTGAAGGCTCAAGTAGTAAAAAGTATGGTTTTCATATTCTCCTGTGTTGTGTTACAGCACACGCAGTGGGTGTCACTGGCATTCATCAACTGTAATGGGGCTTGTACTTAACACACAGTAAATTTCACAACAGTGTTTTCAAGCAGATTCAAAATGCTATGAATGTCAGTAGGTCCAGAATGTGTCATTCTCTTGTTATAGTGAATTCTGTCATTATAGATATTTTGCAACTTTTGTTGGAGTGTCATTATCTAACTGATCTAAAACAGTCTGCAGTCATGAATGAAGTGCAGATGAGTGAACCATAAACTGAGCAATCACTGAAATGAACTTCTAAGACTGTTTTATTGTGTTCCAAATGGCACTTCTAATGAAATGAAGCTGCCTTTCAGTAATAAGAAAGAATGACAATATTGCCATACCTGTGTAAGTATTCAGGCCATGCATTTTCTGGCAGGAAGGTTCTTCTGTACATATTAGAATTTACATATCATTTCAAAGCAAAGTTGTAACAGTGTGTTGTGTTGTAGGAGAATGGAGTCAGTACTTAACTCATTCTGTTGAACACAGTCTTTTTTTTTATGAATTATGTATAATGTGCTTCATTTTGATCTAATGGTAAGACGTGTTTCAACTCTCTCGACAAATTTTTGCTTATGGCCTGTAGTATGAAACTGAGTTTTCTCCTTATCAGGCCTTTTACTGTTTACTGAACTTTTCTGGGTTAAGGGTTTTTGTGAAGTTTTGTTGCTAATATGTATTTTTAAGCTGTCCTGAACTCATATAAGAGGTTATGAGAAAGTCGTCATTGCTTAGGGAAGTTGTGTTAGCTAATGTATATAAGTTACACCCCGTGAAATATTATTGATAGGTGTATATTTCTTTTTAAGATTTGACAGTGTACGGACCAAATAATTTTTTAAGCTGCTTGATTTTAAGTATATCGATATTTGAGGAGCTTCGTAAGTTGCCAGTTGGCTGTTAAGCCATTGTGTGGGAGTGTGTGGTGAGGCCAATGACGACTAATGTGGACCATATTGGCAATAGTGTGTTTGATGTGTAACTTTATCTGTGGCATGTTTTTACCCATCACAGTTGACAGAGAGGTAGACCTTTCAGTTGTTCCAATACAGTGGACAAGCTCCTTACCTCTCTCTCTTCCTCCCTCTGAATCTGTGTCCAGTATACCTAGGATTAATAGCCTGTAAATGTCATTTCATTTGTATGTTGTTTGTTATACAACAGCCGTAGTGCAAGTCTGAGTGGTTACTCCGTATGTAGCAGCAGGTCATTGAAATGCTCATCCAAGGGGATGACAAATTTTGTAACAGACTTGCCTGCCATATGACTTGTGATCAAAGTGTTTTCTTCAGAGATGTAACTTGTGCATAGGAAACTAAACAGTATTGAACTCTGCTTGCACGTGTTGGTTAACACTGGTAACATCTTATTTCCGTTTCAGATAATTGAGTATTAAATCTGTGCCCTCCTTTAGCATTCATCATGTAAAATGAACTCTGCAGAAATGTTTTTAGGCTATTCTCATTACACTTTTTGAAGTTATCAGGTGTCTAATCACAGTATAAGTTGCAGGCTCATTTTTAACAAAGGGTGGACATATTCCAGATTGGGAAGCATGCTCTTCATATATATATATATATATATATATAGATTTTAACTGTTTTTAATATTTTGGCACTATGTGCTATGTACAGTGAATTTCAAAGACTGATGATCGCTACTGTGTACATCTGTGCATTGTCCTTTTTGTTGTGTTTTAAATGTTAGACGTACTTATAGGTGTCATAGTTTATATTACTGTATTTGATCAAATAGTGATTTTAAGTGCCCAAATTTGATTGCAGTTCTTATAAAAACAAGAAAGAATCTGACACTGTCTCTGATTTCCTGTGGTGAGTATTCATACACAATGAATGTACATTAATGAGGTGTGTACTAACAGTTACATGATCTTTGTTATTGTGTTTTTATTTGTAACCCTTTAAAAATAAATTATCAGGACAAGATAGCAGCTGTCCTTTTTTGTGGCAGTCTTGTGCTGTCATCATTGTGCGATGAAGGTATACTTGTTACGGTTGGGGTACACATGAGATGATTGTCATTATTTCAGGCCTCGGGGTGCTTGCAGAGTATTATGTGTGTGCGCACATGTCCATCCATCTGTCTGTCGGTTAGAAAACAGATTTATATGGTGTATAATTTAAATATTAACACTGAATGCAATTATACTGCGAATTCGTCAGTAAGCAATTATCATCCGTTTCCAGCACAAGCAATTTCTTAGCAGCAACAAAGTTGGAGATGATTTTGAGGTGGAAATACGTGTGACATGATGGTTAGTACCACAGCGTACAGACGCTTACCAACAGCAAAGAGAAATTCTCATCCCATATTGTTATAAATGCCTGAATTTTGGTTGGGACTATGTGAAATAGAAATGGATGGAACAGCAGTACAGTGGATCTGAACTGTTGCTATTAGACATGAAAATAAAGAACCCAAAATTAATGCCGTGTAAACTTACCCATCATGGGTGAGATGAAGTTTGAAAAGTGCACAGTGGATTTAGTAAGTCTGAAACTACTAGCCACTACTAAAGTACCTACTGTGTTTGGGAGGAGGACTTCTTTCTTACCAGAGCTTCTGAAGATGGATGGACTGATTCATATGAATCTGAAGGTTATCTTTGCCTTGGATATTTGTAGAGTGCTGTGGAAAGGAGGGCAATGCATAAACCAAATTTCACATATTTAAACATATTTCATTTTTTGCAGGAGTGTTTGGAAGAGCAGTAAGGGGATTAAAGTAACTGCTTATGCTTTTGTTCATAATTGTCATAGTTATTATAGTTTGTGATCCACTTTTTATGTGGGAGGGTTAGTATGTTTTTGGAATTCAGTCATATTGAGATGACAGCACTTCCTGTAAGGTGAGGAGTGTGGAGTGCTATCTACCACAGTTCGCTGTGAAGTGGAAGTGTGTTGCTGGCACTTATCACAGGGTTTTGGTTTGAACAGAAGATGTCAATGCAGTTTATGGAGATGAAGCTTTTCAAAAAGTTGGCCATTTACAACAAGTACAACGGATTTAAAAATGGTCAAGAGTACAGCGGTTACTAATATTTGGCAACAACTTTAACAAATCAAAATTCTACTCCGGAAGAAATTAAGAGCAGATTTAAGGTCAGGAAATGCTTGCTATCATTCTATGCAGAATCTTTTGTCTTCTAGGTTGCTATCCAAAAATTTAAAGATTAAGATATATAGAACTATAATTTTGCCTGTTGTTTTGTATGGGTGTGAAACTTGGTGGCTGACATTGAGGGAGGAAAGAAAGCTGAGGGTGTTTGAGAATATGGTGTTGAGGAGAATATTTGGACCTAGAGGGATGAGGTAACGGGGGAATGGAGGAGAAAGCGTAACGAGGAGCAAAGTGATCTGTACTCCTCACCAAACACTGCGGGTTATAAAATCGAGAAGAATGAAATGGGCTGGGCATGTGGCACGTATAGTTGACGAGAGGGGGGTGTATAGGGTCTTGGTGGGGAAACTGGAGGGAAAGAGACCACTGGGGAGACCTAGGTATAGATGGGTGGATAATATTAGGATGGATCTCCAGGAGGTGGGATGTTGGTATATGGACTGGATTGGGCTGGCCCAGAATAGGGACAGGTGGCGGACGCTTGTGAGTGCGGTAATGAACCTTCGGGTTCTGCGAAATGCGGGGAATTTCTTGACTAGCTGCAAACCAGTTAGCTTCTCACGAAGGACTCTGCACCATGGAGTTAGTAAGTAAGTAAGTACAGCAGTTAATGAGTCAGGAACCAAATTCCAACCATGCCACAGCCTGTGTGTTTCCAGATCTTGCTCCATTTCACTTCTGACTCTTCAGAGACTCCAGATTGGGCCCAAAGATCATAATTGTTTGTACATAGAAGAAATTCAATGGAATGTAACAGCAGGTCTCACAGCTGTGTCACAAGTGGCAGTAGAAGTGTGTTAATCAATCAATGGCAGGAACATTGGAGAAAGTGTTTATATTAGGAGCGGTGCCAACAGGGTGACTAGGCTAGGTTTTGGACATGGGCTCACACACCCAAGGCAACTAATTTTTGTGTGGTGGCACCTAATATTTGTGGGTCCTCAGTATGGGACTCTAACCCATCTGGCACCTAAAATTTTGAGATGGCTCCTAGGTTTTTGGAAAACTTTGTGGACCCCTGTTTATACATGACATTTTTATTACAAATGTTGCCCGAGTTTTGGGAAGGTTTTGTTCCTCTCTCACACACACACACAGTGTAGTAGTGGTCTAAATTTTGAATTCACAGAAAATCTTTTTCAGTTATGTTTGGTGTTAAATCCTTTACATTATCTTCGTTTACTGTTAGAACTTTTCCGAGTATAAGGGATCATAAATTTTGTTTGGTTTCTAATATCCAACTGCACGTTATTATCAGTCTTGTGGTCTTTTGCTTCAAGGTTATGTCTTCAAATGTTACTGATCTAAATTGTTTTAATTCTTTATTCTCATATGAAGTGATACTTTGTGTAACCCACTTAACTTGTTAGTGTAGTCTGCACATGTTGTTACAGTATATTCATCTCTTCATCATCATCATTGGTTGATATTACTATATTTCCTGTTCCTATGGTAACTATTCTGATGACTGTTGTATTCCTGTTCACCACCACCACCACCACTGCTACTGAGTACATACAAGACACAATCACAGACATCTTTAAAACATCATTCCCCTATTGGCTAATCTGTTTTTTGACATTTCCAGAGTTTGGATAGCGTAGTCAGCGTAGTGACTAGGTATGGGCTGGACTGCCTGGGGTTCAAATTCCAGTAGGAGCAAGAGATTTTCTCTTCTCCAAAACTCTTCAGACAGGCTATTGGCCCTTGTTCAGTGGGTACCAGGGTTCTTTCCCAGGGAAAGAGCAATTGGGACGTGAAGTTCATCACTTATCCCATCTAATGCCAAGGGGCTAGACCTCTTTGCTGCCTGTATGCCTTCATGATGTGCGAGGACAACTTCACTTTTTTACCCATTTTGCGACATTTTCACATTTTGACTGACAACTTACTAATGATTTCCTATATGTAGTGCTTTCCTTGTGGCTCTTCATTTCCATTTTATTATACTTGTTCAGTTTATTGGCATCATGTTTCTCTATGGAAGCTAATATTGATTAAATGAAGGGCTCCAAGATTATTGTGTCTAAAACTGATAAGGAATGGATACATGATCTCGCCCACTATGCTTTCATTGTATGCAACACATGCAGAAAGAGGGCATGTAAAATTTAAAAATGATAACTTAGCCTATGAGCAGGGTTATTTAGCCTGTAATTGTCATGGTGGCATCTTATTTTGGAAGGATCTGTGGGCACGTATTATTCTAACCAGAATAAACTACATTATTTTGGTTTTGTGACCCAACTGTGGACCCCACAGGCCTAACAGTAGACAACAGCAAGATTATGAATATGTTCCAAGAGAGTCTGAAATGAAATTTAATTTTATTTCAGAATTTCTAATTTGTTCATATTGTGTGGGTTTCTTCTTTTATGCCAAACTTTATCAGTGGCGTTACACTTCAAGGAAAATTATCTGCACTTCCTTTCGAATATAGTTTTATTACATCATAGATTGCAGATGCTTGTGAACTTGATGCTCTCCGGGAATATGTACGACATGGGTAACTTCTAACAAAAAGTTGGAAGCAACATGACCTCTGTAACAATGGCCATTGGCATGATCACGGTATCCATGGTGGCAATATTTACACTGTCACTCCACACAGTATAACACCGTTATTTATGATCTGTGACCATCCCAACTGAAAATTATATTGTTCTCATTTAAAATACTCGGAATCTGATAATGCAATGTGCTGCTATATCTTATTAAACATGATCTGCAGGAATAGTTTTAGTGACTGAAGACATATTGCCTACCATAAATAAGCAATACATAAATAAGGCAGTCTAGCACAATTATTTTTATTACAAAGACAAGAACTTTTGTTTTATAAAATTGTTGCATGTTTTTACCTGATGAGTCTTCATCGGGGTTGCAAAATGTTAAAAACAAGGCTAATTGTGTATTGTTTTTGTAATAAAAAATAATTGTATTGGGCTGTGTTACTTATACAATGTTAAGGATATCTTTGTCTTCATTTCTGTCAGGTTTGTGCACAGATATGAAATCTGCATTTCTCATGCTGGAACCTACTTCAGATCATAAAAATTTAATTAGTGTTTTCTTGTATATGAAGATGATTTTGTTGATTGTTGGGACTGAGGAACACCAAAGGCTGTAAGCAGTTTCATGGAGTTTATAACATTTTCTTGGACTGCTTTTGAAAATATGTATATCCACACTTTGTGGTTATGTCAAAGATTCCACATTGAAAATAACTGTAGTTTTGGATGTGAAAAAAGTGATCATTTGACTACACTTTATTTTGGTGTAAGTTGTAGTGTAATGCAATAGATTTTGTATCAAAGTAGTGAAATAAAATTGGCCATGATAGCGCAGTCGGTATAGCGACTCGCTACGGGCTGAACGGTCCGGGGATCGAATCCCAATGGGGGGCGAGATTTTCCGCACCCGTCCAGACCGACCCTGGGGTCCACCCAGCCTCCTGTACAATGGGTACCTGGTCTTTCCCGGGGGTAAAGCGGCTGGGGCGTGGCGTTGACCACCCACCCCCATCTAGCGTCGAAGTTGAAGGAAAAGTAGAGCTACACATCTGCTGCCCCTCTGGACCTCCGTGGCCTTTTCGAGGGTGAACTTTGGACCAACACAACTGATCTCATAACACCCGCCAACCAATTGGGATTAATTGCTTCATGTCATGGATTACAGCCTGTTCTTCGTAGACATCAACTTTGCCAGAGAACATCCATTAGAAATATCGATGACTGTAGGAATGTAATGAGAAAGCAATTCAGCGTGGCATTAACTGCGTTGTTGAACTAATAAAAATTAATTAAGGGTAAAAGTATATGTATGAGGAGCCTGGAAAAATGCATATCAGATAACTGGTTGGAAAAGCAGTCGCTTTACCTTGATATAAATTACGTCTTTCGCAGTTACAGTCTTTGACGATGTGTGCGTGGCATTCGTCTTGTTTTGTGCTATAAAATTGTACTGTGTCCAGCGTATGTATGGTTGTTGCTGATTTTGTACCCATAGGTTGATGTATTATTGTGAAAATGATTTTATTTATGAGACTCATAGAAATTCCATTGAGAACAGGAACAGCGAATTTGATACTAGGCTGCAGTCTCAATGGAACAGTGCTGTGGAGAAAGGATATTTTCGGTACCGCTTGAACATTAAACGTTCAAAACTATTGCCGGGAAAATATTCATTTTTGGCTCAGGTAAAGAACAGTACAAATGTAGAGCTTTATAGTTGTGTGGCTGATATTTACGTTTAATGAGGATGCGTTTTGTTGCGAAATATGCGTTTTTGAACGTGGTTTTTCCCGGTTCTCTATGGAGTTGCATAGAATGAGTGCATTTTAACCATGTTGTAAAATTTTCATTCGCGTGACAGTCATCTTGGCATTTTAACATTTTGCGTCAGATATTTGTTAAGCGGTATACGTGTTGTTTTCGTGAAGGTCGATGAAGTGGAAGAATGTTAGCACACAGCAACAACGTTCTGAAAGCATGTAACTGGTGTTAACGAAGTTGCTGAAGAGTACTGTGCATCGCTTCTAATTCTCTATTTTTAATACCTGTTTGCGGAAAGTCGTACTGTAGACGTTTATAGAGAGCCCTTGTTTTATTTACGAAGTATCAAATTGGTATTGTGGTTTTCAGAGTCTTTGTAGGCATATTCCAGAAGAGTATCTTTCTTCCACATACCAGATCTTGTTAAGTGCTGTATATATTGGTGCTGTATAAATGAACTGTAGTTGAGGCTGGTTGTTGAGCCACAGGTAGGAGAGTTGTGTCATTAATTGGTATTTGTTCATGACATAGATCCATCTGTAAATAATTTGGTTGCATTAACTATGTGTTCTAGATTGATAAGTAGTAATGCTTGTATAAGTTACTTAAAATTTTATTTTACAAGTAGGTGTGAGAAACTGAGGTGCGTTTACAGCCGTTATGAGACAGTTCTTTGGAGGAGATCCTTCATGAACATTAGATGACTGAACACCAAACTTAATAACATTACTGTAATAGGAAGTTTTAATGTTCTTTAGTAGTAGTAGGAGACCTATTGAAATTTTGTTGGTAAAATTTTACATTCCCCATGTATAGCTGTGGTTTCTACCTGTAACCCGTTCTTGCACTCTTGTCCCTTGAGAGACACTGTGATATGATTTTGCTGGATATGCTTAGTATGAACTGGGAAAGTTACAGAAAGACAGCTAGATGGAATAAGCAGTGCTGCTTCAATAGATAACATCATAGGTAATGTTAAGACTGCAGTACCAACATAAAAACATGGATACCTCCCATTGAAATTTATTGCTGTCTTCATGTGGTTCTATATGTAATTACTGACAAATCTGCCTGCTGTGTGATGCTGGTACACTGACAGAATGGCTAGGCTTAGGCTTTTGTGTGAGTTTCATTTGGATGTTTTTTTAATATGTTCCATCTTCCACGCATTAATCATATCCATAATATATGTATAAGTAACCAACAAAGTACATTACAATGTTTGATTTATTTTTCTCACCAACATGTTTTGGCTGCTGTTGCAGCCTTCTTCAGGGTGGTGATATTATTGCAAGAATACAGAGGTACAAATGTAGTTAGCTGTGTCGCTGTCATGCCATAACAAAAATTATTATAATTTCAGTTAAAATTGTATGAGTGATATAAATATAGATTAAAAATGGGTATTGATTAAATTCTTGGGAGTTACAATTGTTAAGTCTTTGTGGAGTGATACTTAATGCAGTGATGTGGTGTGCTGTAATCCAACGTGATGGTGATGTTTAGTCGGTGTGGTATAGTGTTGCACAGTGGGTTGATGGCTACAAATAAACAAACCATAGTTAGCTGCCAGATAAAATAAGGACCCTGTACATACAGGCCTAAATGTAATTATTATTTTCTGTTTGTGTTTTATCATGCATGTTAGTAGTGGAGATTACTGGAGATCATCAGTTTAGATTGCAATGTGATAGTTTGACTACTAATCTGATATACCTTAAAGAAAATGGGTATATAATGACACAGTGCATCAGCTGTTTATGGGAACTCAGTAACAAATTATTTGACAACAACAGTCTTGTTAAATTTGGTGTACCAGGATGATAGGCTAATTAAAATAAGTTCAAATGACACACGTAGGAAGTGTGTGTACCTAAATATATATTTGCCTGCAGTGTCTGTTCATAATGGTCTGAAGCCAGGAGGTAGTTTATTATGAGAGTGAAGGTGCAGATTAACACCTTCTGCATTATGACACCACATCATTTAATAAACAGGTACCATAATTGCTCACCATTGAACATGTAATCATATCCCAGGTAAGTGTTTACCAGTTGACAAAGCTTCTTATTTCAGAGGTCTTAAATCTTTATATAGTTTATTGTCATTGTTTTCCAGCTTTGCATGAGAATGAATGACTGTGGATATCCAAGAATATCAAGAGACACTGGAATTTAATGGCTTTGGGTCTCTGCTGCTGATGACAATATATTTGGCAAAAATGCTAATGCCATAAATAAAAACACATACGTTCTATTAACTAACTAATTCATTGGAGCAGAGTCCTTGTGAATCTGACAGGTCGTTAGTGAGTTAGGAAATTCCCCATCTTTTATGGATCCCGAAGTTTTTTTGCTGCACTAAAAAGTTGCCGCCACCTGTGCCTTTAATGAGCCAGAGCAATTCAGTCCATGCCTTTCAATCCCACTGTTTTGAAGATTCATTTTAATATTTTCAACCCGTCTGTGCCTAAGTCTTGCAAGTGGTCCCCTTCCCTCACGCCTCCCCACTGAAACCCTGTCTGAACCTCTCCTGTCCCATATATATGTGCTACATGCTCCATGTATCTCATTCTTCTTGATTTGATCACGTGACTGATTTTGGTGAGGAGTACAAAGCATAAAGCTCCTTGTTGGGTAGTCTTCTCCACTCCCTGTCACTCTGCCCTTAGACCCAAATATCTTCTTGAGTACCCTATTTTCGAACACCCGCAGCCTATGTTTCTCCCTCAAATTGAGAGACCAAGCCTCACACCCATACAAATCAACAGGCAAAATTACAGTTCTGTGTATCTTGGTCTTTATATTTTTGGACAGCAATCTGGAAGTCAAAATATTCTGCACCTGATGACAGCAAGCATTCCCTGACTTCGTTCTGTTCTTAATTCCTTCATGAATGGAATTTTGATTTGCTAACTTTTTGTTCACAAATATGTGAACTGTTCCACTCTTTCAAAGGATTTATTACCTATCTTTATGTTGTGATTTTGTCCTGCATGCTGGTCTCAAGGCATGTAATATATTTAGTGTTCTCAGCATTTACTTCTAGAACAGTCTCCTTACAAGGGGCTACTACAGGGTCTGTGTTTTTCTTAATAGTATGTATGCTTCTGCCCAACATATTTATGCTATCAGCATAAACCAGAATCTGATGTGTAGCATTTAATATAAAGCCATCCTGGTTTGCCTGGATCTTCAAAATGGCATATTCTAAAGAAAAATTGAAAAGCAATGGCAATAGAGTATCTCCTTGTTCAAACCATTTTTAATAGGAGACATGTCAGGCAAATGTTTGCCTACCTGGCCTCTGCTGTATGTTTCATTTAGACACATTTTTATAGCCTGTCTGGATTCATAGGGGCACCAAACTCAATAAGAATACTTTACCAGGCTTCCCTCCTAACTGAATCATAAGCTTTCTTGAATAGCTGATGCACTGCCTTATTGTATTCCTATTTTTTCTCAAGTAATTGATGAAAGCAAAATATATGATCAGTAGTTGACTTGCTATGTCAAAATGCACACTGATGATCTCCAATTATTTCAACTGCATAAGGATTTAACATGGGACTAAGAGGACACAGTAAGAGCACTATAATTTTTTTTATGGAAAAGGAAACAAAAATCATCAATTGGAAACAGAATTTTTTGTACACCCAAGAATAATATCGGCAGTTATGAGAGTAGAGTTTGGTAGCAATAGGATGTTATATATAGTTCTGAGATGTCACTGGTGTAATAGCATTGTTCTGAATGTTCATGCACCAGCTGAGGAGAAAAGTGATGGATGATTTAGAAGAGAGTTTTATGAGGAATTAGACCAGATTTTTTATCATTTTTCTAAGTACCATATGAAAATTCTATTAGGAGATTTTAATACAAAAGTGGGGAGAGAGAATATTTTCAAACCAACAATTGGGAATTAGAGTCTACTTCAGGATAGTAATGATAATGGTGTTAGAATAGTAAACTTTGCCACATCAAAAAAATCTATTTGTTAAGAGCACGATGTTCCCACACCAGAACATTCATAAGTACACCTGGATGTCTCCTGATGGGAAGACTCACAACCAGATTGATCACATATTGATAGATAGGAGACGGTAGTCGAGTATACTAGATGTATGAAGTTCCAGGGGAGCTGACTGTGATAACAATCACTATCTGGTGGTTGCAAAAGTTAGGGAAAGATTGGCAGCAAATAAACAAGCGGCACAGAAGTTCCATGGGGAAGGTTTTAATCTCAGGAAGCTAAATGAGCTGGAGGTCAGGAAACAGTATCAGATTGAGATTACGGACGGGTTTGCGGCTTTGGAGAACTTAAGTGATGGTGAGGACGTAAACAGGGCTTGGGAGAGCAGTAAAGAGAACAAAAAAAACCAGCTAAAGAGAGTCTAGGTCTGCACGAATTGAAGCACCATAAACCATGGTTTGATGAAGAATGTTTAGGTTTTTTAGATCAAAAGATGCAGGGTAGAATGCAGTGGGCACGTGATCCAAGTCAAAGCAATGTAGATAAGCTGAACACTGTAAAGCATGAAGCTAGCAGACATTTCAGGAACAAAAACAAGGCATATCTGAAAGCTGGAATTGAGGAACTTGAAAATAACAGTAAGATCAAAAATATGAGGGACTTGTATAGGGGCATCAGTGACTTTAAGAAGGATTAGCAGCCTAGAACTAACATAGTAAAGGATGAGAAGGGTGATGTGGTTACAGATTCCTACAGTATTTTGGCTAGGTGGAGGAACCATTTTTCTCGGCTACTGAATATACGTGGGGTTAATGATGTTAGGCAGACAGAGTTATGCACATCAGAACCACTAGTGCCTGAGCTAAGTGCATTTGAGCTTGAGTTTGCTATTGAAAAGCTAAAAAGTAGCAAATCACCAGATGTTGATCAGATCCCAGCAGAACTGATTAAGGCAGGGGATAGGACAATTAACTCTGAGATCCATCAACTTATTTCTGTTTGGAATAAGGAGAAATTGCTTGAGGAACAGAAGGAATTGATCATTGTACCTATGTATAAGAAGGGTGAAAAAACAGATTGTAGACTTTTGGCAGCTGTGTACCAAATTTTATCCAGCATCCTGCCGTCTAGGTTAAATCCATATGCAGAGGAAATTATTGGGTATTATCAGTGCGGATTTTGACACCACAGGTCAACTACTGATCATATATTCTGCATTCGTCAAATACTTGAGAAAAAATGGGAATACTATGAAGCAGTGCGTCAGCTGTATATAAACTTCAAGCAAGTTTATGATTCAGTTAGAAAGGAGGTCTTGTATTATGTTCTTATTGGGTTCAGTATCCCCATGAAACTGGTAAGGCTAATAAAAGTGTGTCTGACTGAAACCTATAACAGAGTCTGGGCAGGCAAGAATTTGTCTGATTTGTTTCCTATTAGAAATGGTTTGAAACAAGGAGATGGTCTATTGCCATTACTTTTTAACTTTGCTTTAGAGTACACCATTAGGAGGGTTCAGGTAAACCAGGATGGCTTGAAATTATATGGTACACATCAGCTTATGGTTTATGCTGATATTGTTAATATGGTGGGAGGAAGCATACATACTATAAAGGAAAATGCAGAAGCATTGGTAGTGGTTAGTAAGGAAATTGTACTAGACGTAAATGCAGATAAAACTAAATACATGGTCATGTCTCGAGACCAGAATGCAGGACGAAGTCACGGTATATAGACTGATTATAGTTCCTTTGAAAGGGTGGAAGAGTTCAAATATTTGGAAACAACCATAACAAATCAAAATTGTATTCAGGAAGAAATTAAGAGCAGATTGAAGTCAGGGAATGCTTGCTGTCATTCGGTGTAGAATCCTTTGTCTTCCAGTTTGCTATCAAAAAACTTAACGATTAAACTATACAGAACTATAATTTTGCCTGTTGCTTTGTATGGGTGTGAAACTTGGTTGCTCACATTGAGGGAGGAACATAGGCTGAGGGTGTTTGAGAATGGGGCGTTGAGAATATTTTGGCCTAAGAGGGATGAGGTGACAGGGTTTTGGTGGGGAAACCTGAAGTAAAGAGACAACTTGGGAGACCCAGGCCTAGAGAGGAAGATGGTATTAAGGTGGCTCTTCAGGAAGTGGGATGTGGGGGGTGTGGACTTGATCAAGCTGGCTCAGGATAGGGACAGGTGGTGGGCACTTGTGACTGCGGTAATGAACCTTCGGGTTCCATAAAATGCAGGGAATTTCTTGACTAACTGAAAACCTGTTAGCTTTTCAAGAAGGACTCTGCTCCATAGAGTGAGTAAGTAAGTAAGTAATTAAATATATGGATTTAACCTTGACAGAAAGATGTCGGATAGAATTTTGCTTGTAGTTGACAAAAGTGTTATGCCTCAATAATTACTACAGTCTGTTTTATTTTCCTTCTTATAGTTTGGTACATGATCATCTCTCTCCACTGCTCAGGCAATTCCTCCTAATTCCAAATATAATTAATAAACTCTTGAATCTCAGAATGAATTCTCATACCTCCTGCTTTAACTAGTTCTGCTGGAATTTGATCAGTACTTGGTGATTTGTGTATTTTACCTTTTCAGTAGCTATCTGAACATCATTGGCACTGGGCTGAGCCGCTAGTGGCTCTAGTGTTGTGTTCATACAGTGCTTTTCACATTCCGTGTGCCCAGAAGTTCTGTTCTCCTCCTCTTCCTCCTCCTCCATTGGCGCTACAGCCCACTGTGGGCTTTGGCCTGTCGAACAATGTCCTTCCATTTTTTCCTATCTGCCACCAACTCTTTCCATCTTCTCACTCCCAGCACTTGAAGATCTCTTTCTACTTCCTCTTTC
>Ga0123354_10003181_pt1 | contig 22477 bp, 13 predicted proteins | sample TergutLab28metaG_2_FD_97872 | JGI IMG/M metagenome (GOLD analysis project Ga0123354, IMG submission 97872) | Labiotermes labralis P4 segment gut microbial communities from Petit-Saut dam, French Guiana - Lab288 P4 | ecosystem: Host-associated > Arthropoda: Insects > Digestive system > Gut ... | reverse complement strand
TATATTGTTTTAAAAATGAGGTAAAGTGGGGGGCGTTGCGTGTGGGAGAAACCCCTACGGGTGGGTTGCTTTGGGGGGGGGGGGGGGAAGGAAGTGAGTAGAAACACTCTAAATATAATACATAATGGGTACTAATGTTTTAAGTAGAACGCAATGAGAAGAATTATTTTAGTTAGAACACAAAGTTTAATTATTTACGTACAACCCAAAGTAGAATTATTTTGCGTAGAACGCATAGCGAGTACCACCTTATCCTACACAAAACTGTTACGTAACTAACACATCATATGGTCAGTCAGCACAACTATATTTTATCGGAAACGCACTACATGTTCCGTATCACTCGATCCATCATCAGGTGTACACAGACTTGAAATTTATATGCAAATTCAACTCATATTATAACAGTTCAATATCATTACCTGTGGGTTCTCACATTACAAAATATTTGTCACAATAAAATTGTAATATGTAAAGCAATGACAAAACGAATGAGACAAGATTAGGATTAATATCTTTTGCTAATATATATTTTTTTAACTAAAGGTCGTATAAGCCAAGATGTTAAATTCTAAGTACGGAGCCTGTAGGTTCTGCAGGAGATGAACATGTTTGCTTATTTTTCTTTTTTACTACGCCGAAGGAGAATAAACCAAGTTTGTTTTAAATTATAAGAATATATCTCAGCTTGTATAATTAAAATTAACATATTGATAATTATATTGTTTATTTATTTATTTTAGTAATTAACCAACTTATGCACAAAATTTTGTTTTACAATAAATTGTATTTCATGTCTCTACATGTTTCGAGCACCATGTGCTCATTATCAGGAGGCCAAAATTGTATTATACAGCATGTGGTATCATCACACTCTGTAGGTGGCCGTCCCTTGCACGGGATGGCCACCTACAGAGTGTGATGATACCAGAGGCTGTATAATACAATTTTTACATCCTGATAATGAGCACATGGTGCTCGAAACATTTAGAGGCATGAAATACAATTTATTGTAAAACAAAATTTCTTGCATCAAGTTGGTTAATTACTAAGATAAATATACTGAGATGCACGGTCAGCAAAACATCAAAAAATTATATTGTTGGCCATGTTTTGAAGAAAAAGCATTTTATTTATATTTAGACTGGCGTTTGGTAATTCCTTAATATTTTATATGTGCGGGGTTTTCTTGAAGTGTTTACTTATGTTCCTTTATATGTCGGCGTGTTTGCATCCTCTTCTCCCACTAGTCAACATATCAGATTTGTTAAGGTTTCAACTGCAAATTCTCTTAATCAGTTTGGGATAAAAAGCAAATAATAACCCGTCATTTTCATAGAATGCGTAAAATGTATATCGACATGTTTCTGCATTATGTGTAATTTGAATAAAAAAGGTATATTGTTGCTGTTACATGTTCATAAATTTAGCTGCCTGATGTTTGTAGCTAAGGGAAAGGATGGGGAAAATATAGGCAAAGAAAACTTAACATTTTCTACCATTCATAATTCAATGCAACGAAAAAAATATGGAAAAGATGGCAGGGATGTAAAGCATGCATCAAAAGGGAAACAGATACAAGTACAGTAGGCCTATTGTGTTTGTAAATCTGAATGCAAAATAGGTGGAGCACAGGCGTAGATATTAGGATAATATTAAAACGCATGTTAAGGAACTGAGATGTTCGGGTTTATACAACTTTCATCATGCACAGTACGTGTATAGGGATAAGTGGCGGCCTGTTGTGAATACGGCGACGAACTTCTGGTTGAGTGAAGAGCGCAGAATATCTTGACTGAGTGTTATTTGCAAGATTTTTGATCTTCACAACCACGTTTCTCAAAATCCAAATCTCCTGAGATGTAAGTGATGTGAACTGGTAGATTTACCGACGTTTTGAAGCACCTTGTTGCCTTCCTCTGAAAATTCCGCAAGTGTAGCAGCCAAACAGATACGAATCTTCCCGAGAAGCAGTTTGTCGACGCTGACGCAGTTCCGTAGGGTTACGGAATATTTCATCGTAAGGTAATAAAGTGCCCCTGTGCTAAGAGGATATCACTCCACACGCAGAAGATTGCGTGTGTGCTGGGGCTGTGTGTACCCCAGCATTACTGTGTGCCTTATTGATCCCGCAGGCACGCGCTGCCTACTTACCTGTTACATTTACTCATTCCGCATTCACACGTTTACTGAGCCGTATTTCGGGACTACGAACCGAGAAATATTTCATTTACACATTCATAAGTCATTTCATGATGCCTTGCCAAGTACCCCTTGTATATACGTCAGATATTGTGTTTCTAGTCGTGGTAACGTCCAGTCATTCATGTTGAGGCAATTTTTCACCTGGTAGGTTATTTCGATCCCAGGTAGTTGCAAATTTGATGGATATTTTGGCAACAGGATAGAACATTCTTGCGGTTATCCCTTTAACCACTTAATCGTCATACCACTGATATTAAAACGATAAAATACAGGCATCCTTAAACAAAAGTACGACATATGGAGGAATGAGAAACGTTGGAAATTTCCGTCGAAATGAATAATCGGTGGAGGTCCTACCGATGTGTAGACATGGGTGGAAGTCACTTTGAGTGGCATCCCCTTGTCAGTTAAATATACAAAAGTAAGAAGAGTATCGTCAGTCACAACGATCTTCGTATATTAATTAAGGCGAAGTTTATTAACTACACTTTTCGACTAACCTATAATAGAGCCATCATTAAGTAGTAAGACGCAAAAGGGAAATTTACAGATGTGTTACACCTTGTCTAGATTGGTGTTCTTTGCGCTGATGTCTCATACTATTTATCATAAGAGATATGATGAGTCGGATGTTTGATATCAAGTCAGATCTCGAGAATGTTAATATAAAACAACGTGAACTTAACCAATCTGACTCACATTCTTTTGAATACGGACACCAGATTTTGCTTCCAGTACAAATGAATGACTAAGATTCGGGTCTAGGAGCCAATACGTAACGACTAGCTTCAGTTTTTCGTTCTCATACCATGAAGATGGAACCAGAAATTTCCTCAAACTTTGATACATATTAACCCCACTATGCGTCTTCACGTGACAGAAAACAAAGCCTCAATTCTTAACTGATTCGTCGACATTGAGGCTAAGTCAGGCTAGAAAAACATTTCGCTGAAAAATTGTGAATTTAAATTCTCTGAAAAACGAAGATATTTTATGGCCATTGCTGTCCTACTTTGCTTTAGAATGTGCCATTAGGAGGGTCCAAGCAAAACAGGAGGGATTAAATTGAAAAGTGCACTTGAATGTCTGGTCCATATTGATTGCATTAATTTACTGGCCGGAAAAATAAATTCTATCAGGTAAAGCAGAGAATATAAGTGTAGTCGCCAGTAACGAGTTGGGCTGGAAGTAAATGCTGAAAAGACTCGCATCTCCTGAAAGAATGTAGGAAAAAATCAAAACGTGGAAATAATTAAAACAAACTTCGCAAATTTGGCAAAGTTAAGATATTTTGAAAAAACAATGACAAATTAAAATGGCATGCATAAAAAATTAATAGTCTATAATTTTCGTGATATACCTGCAGCCGTTCATGGCCCTGGGGTCGACTCAGCCTCTAACAGAAATGAGTACCAGGAGTATTTCCTGGGGGTAAAGGCGGCCGGTGCATAAGGCTGACAACCTTACCACCATCCTGTCCCGCTGTCATGAAATCTGGGAACCTTAATTTTCTGGAACCCTCTGGGCCATTCCAGGCCTGTAGCGGGACTGATTTACCATTTACCTGCAGCCGTTCGGCCCGGTATAAATTTTATTCAGATTTACTATCTGACATTATACAGATTCAAATAAAAAGGCCACAGTTTCTTATGACCCGGACTTTTAAGTCAGACGCAACATTATTTTATGATACAGTGTATCCACACTACATATCTCAGCCTAATATTCAACCATTACCAGGTACGATAAAAGAACGTACGCCGTATTTGTTAGAAATACATTCCAAATTTTAAGTCGGATATCCTGCGGTTACCAAAAAAAATATTTATCTATGTCCCTAACATTAATAATGACAGGGTTGTTGTAGACGTTTACAAAATGTGAGGTGAAATGCAGTCGCAATTTTTTACCACAATTTTGTTTCGTACATGGACACCAAAAGGAGACCAGTGATGTTGGAATTTCAGTTTGCTTTCCCCTTATGGAAACCGCGTAAACTAGCCTCGTGACGTCGACTGCTGACAATTCTTTCTCAATATTTAAGCTCTGTAAACTAAGACAAGTCGATATAAATATTTTTATTCTTTCTTTTGGGTGATTCCTGGGCGACTGAATTTTATTTACTTGGCAATAAGGCACTTCATATATATCACAATCCTCGCATTAGGTTTATTTCTTTCGGTTAGGCAAAATAATTTTGTCATTTAAATTCAAATTTAAAATTTCAGAAAGATTATATTTCCTTATTTTGAACCATTATTGGCAGAATGCAACTCTGTGTCTGTAAGTGCATCTCGAGGTGGAAGTCTGTTCCGTGTTTTGCAGAACTACACAAAGATTGAAATAAACAGAAATGTATAATTTAGCCTGCTCTTTCATATGTGTGTGTGTGAAACTTGATATTTCACCCTTGGGGAATATCATAAGTTGGGGGAATTCGAGAACAGGGTGCCGAGGAAGATATTTGTAACTAAGTATGTGGGCGAAGCGGGAACTGGAGGAAACTGTTTTATGAGAAACTTCATGAATTGCACTACCCGCCGGATACGATACCTGTGATGAAATAGAGAAGAATGGTATATGAGGGACATGTAGCTCTTGTGGTGGAGAAGAAAAATACATACAGGATTTTGGCAGGAAAACCTGAAGGAAAGGGCCCACTTGACTGACGTAGGCGTAGATGGGAGAATAATATTAAAACAGTACTTTAATAAATAGTTTGGGAGGCCGTGGATTGGATTGATGTGGATCAAAACTTGGAAAAATTTGGGCAGTCGTGAGCACAACAATGAAGAATACGGTTCCAAATATGGCAGAAGGTTCTTGACTAGCTAGGGCAATATAAACTTCTTAGGGACAACTCTTCTCTGAGCAGCTACTATGCCACATCCTGTTGTCACTATGACAAACTTTTGGGTTCGTGAAATGTACTTACAAGCAAAATAATATGTATACCTGTACATGAAATTCTGAATTTAATACTGTAATAAATATTTATAAAAACTCACAAAACATACTCAGATATATGCGAATATCAATTCCCTACATTGCTACGCGACTTGCAAAATTTATAGTAGAGAAAAAAATTGGCCATTACCGCTGTTGAGATTAGAAACACGATCCTTCGAAAATACGGCACCCCGTACCACGAGTTGGAGTTGGGTTAATCACGCTGTCTATTTTTATAGTAGCCAAGTGCCAGCTACTATCCACGCTTGCGGGCGTAAACGCAAGGCCCATTACTGCCCTGAGACGTACCGTTTTATATTTATGGTAGATCACACTGCCCGTGTGGTAACCACTTTAACTTCTCCGCTATGATGCCAATGTAAATAGGTGAATATGATGCTGGGACACTAAGTACTAAGATGAATGGATATTTGTTTTTTTAAATAATCCCCTCACTAAGAAATTTTTTATAGTCTAAAATTAAGTTCATGATTGAAATACAAAACATGCAGATTCATAAATAGAGTAATTTCTTATTCTTAGCTATTAATTTACAGAGCGCAGCACTATATGCCTGTGGGCACAGAAAATCTTTGAGTCCACCACCTTGTGCAGTGCCAGTGACGTTCAAGTATATTCGTATTTGTACGCCTCTTTATACAATTACGTAACATGTCATTCACATGTTGTTCATGCAGGTACACTAGAATCGGGTTGGATGCCGAAGTTTTAGTCAATATTTTCAATAACAAATTAGCAGCTTAAGTCAGTGGTCTTCATTTGAAGTTCAGGTAAGCAGTGTTTTCATTGTGCTGGACAGTTTCCAGATTTAAGCCTTATTGTAGACATACTGGACGTGCTTCATAAAGATTCAGACTTTGGTAAATATTGTTAAGTTATGGATTGGCTTTGTACCTCTTTGGCAAGCTGTAAAACAACACCCCTGTTGTGTGTATGGGAAAGAATTACTGTAAAAGATGCAAGCCATCTTTGCTCAGAGACTGTTCAATGGGTACCCCAAAAACATTTTTCGTTTAAGTGAAAAGGCCGGAATGTAAAAATTATCATTCACTCTTATTTACATAATTGCGAGATTTGTAATTCGTATTTCGAACAAGTAAGCCGCGCCCTAACCTCACTTCTGTTATTTTATAATTAGGCTTTATGCGATATTCTGATCATCAGCATTCTGCAGTTCTTTGCTGCGTCATAGCAAGGTCCAGAAGTTTTTAAAGTTCAGTGGTTAATATACGTATTGCCAAATTTAACAATAAGAAATATGCACATTGCTCACACAGTATACATACATTTTTTGTGTGCTTCTTAGAGTACACAGTCAGTGGTTTTTGTGCAACATTAATTGACTGGTATTTCTAACAGGTACAGACTGTGTTCTTTGGAGGTAGAACTGAATATTTGTAACAGAGGGCAATCTTAATGTTCAGAAGTTAATGCTATTAATTAACGTGATATCATGAACAGTTCTGTCACTACTGTGCACCTTCAAAGCTCTGCACCATGACAGATTAAGCACAATACATACTATTTGATCCCAAGGTCTGTACATTAATCATTGTAGTCTGTTAGGTTAGTGAGCTTGCTGCCAGCAGATTATGTTCAGCATTAATAACAGAGGTATTTCACATGCAGTGTAATGTTGATGAAGTCAACATGGGAGGTGGTAAAGAAAGTTTCTTTATCTCACACAGGACTTGTGATTCTTCATAACAAATGTAATAGATACTTTCCTTATTAAGGATCTTCAATGAACTAATGTTTGAAGGAAAATACAAATTCAGTTTCTTGATGAATACTTGTGATACAGTATTATTCTGTAATAATTTTCAGTAGGTCTACAAGATTAAAACTTTTGAAAGTCAAACTAGCTATGTTGAATTACATGTAATGCATTACAAATAATACTTGAGTATGTTGTGCATAAGATAAAAGTAGAATATAATACCATTAAATTCTCTTTCTGAGGTAGTAGCAGAAGGAACTGTGATGTAAGGCTAAACACCACTGACCTCAGCAGGTCAACAAGAAGGAATAAATGATACAGAATAGCAACATATACAGCGTGTTCCTCAAACATAGAGTTTGGTTGGGTATATAAAAACACTTCATCTACAAAACTGCACATTGTGCAATGTTGAACTGGGCAATGGACTTGACCAGAAAACCTTATAATGCTGAAATCAAGTAGGGTGTTGTACTGTACAAGCCATGTGGCATGCAATTGGATATGAAAAATTTTTACAAAATTAACAAAATGAAATTAAAATCCTGAGGCAGTAGCAGAATGTACTGGCATGGAATAACACTGCTGACCTCAGCAAGACAAGAAGGAAGAATTGATTTAGAATGCCAACATGTAGAGTGAGTTCCACAAGCTTGGGGATAAACTGTGCATTATACTTGTTCAGAAAAATTACATTGCTGAAATCAAGTAGGGTGTTGTAGGCGACATGTGGCATGCAATGGGATATGAAAAATATATACAAAATTAGCATTACAGCATTCATATACTGAGGCAGTAGCAGAATGTACTGGCATGGATAAACACAGCTGAACACAGGATAAAACAAGAAAAAGAAAAGACTAAAAATTGTCAACATTTTGTGAGTTCCTAAAATTAAGGGTTGGTTGGGGAACTGACAACAAAATTGCATGGTATAAAATGTTTACAAATTTATAACCACCTAAGCTGGAAGAGTCATATTGATCAAATGATTCCTAAATTAAGTGGATCATATGTTTATTGGAACATGCATCATCTTGATAGTTGAATAAATAGAGACCAACTTGATGTCACTTCCTTTATTACTTCAATATTTAATGCTCAACATGTTTTGGATGTTAATACATCCATCCTCAGGAGCTTGTGACTTATTTGTTGAGTTATTTCATGGGTTGTATTGTTCTGGTTTGATGTGTGTTGGTGTTATATTGTGGTTTGGCTTCAGCTTGCATACGGATACCACACCACCCCAGCCAAACCACAATGTAACACGAACACACATCGAACCAGAACAATACAACCCATGAAATAACTCAACAAATAAGTCGCAAGCTCCAGAGGATGGATGTATTAACATCCGAAACATGTTGAGAATTAAATAATGAAATAATAAAGCAAGTGACATCAAGTTGGTCTCTCTTTATTTAACTAAGTGGATCATGTTATGTAGTTAGGTCAATGTCCCATATCAGCAGTATTTACACTCGCAGGTGCTTCATTTCAACTGTTTTCACTTTATAATATGTCAATCAGCAAAAACATTATTGCTCATAGAAAACTGTTTGTGTTATTGTTGGTGCAAAACATAAAATTTATTTAGAAGTCTGTTTAAGGTGTCAGAAGTTGTACTTGTTCTATGGCAGTAAGTGTTTTTATTAATGAATTTCATTTTAAATAACAAAGAAAATGTTCATACTAATTCATCTTTATATAGTATTAATACAGGGAATAAGCCCCATTTTCGTAGGACGTATACCAACTTTACATGTTTTCAGGAAAGGGCATTCCTTGCTGGCATTAATTTTGAGGAGTTTACTGCTTAATCTCACAAGACTTAAGAATGAGAAGGCCCAATTTAAAGTAGCATTAAGAAACTTCTTAAATACACTGTGTTTGCTCTGGTGATGAATTTTTATGTTTAAGAATGATCCTTTGTACTGTAATCAGTGGCAAATCTACTGGAACTGTGATTCAAAGTTATTGTGGTCTGTTCTGCTACCCCTTACCTCTAAACTAGGATTCACTACTGCTGTTTATGAAACCTATATATTTTTATTTTTTTGTAGTAATTCTGTATATTTTTATATTATGTATATTTTATCTTCATGACTTAATCTACATACTACTCTATGTTTATGCATGTTTGTGTGTGTGTATGTATGTATGTGTATGTATGTATATATGTATGTATGTATGTATGTATGTATGTGTGTATATGTGTGTGTATGTATGTGTATGGAAGTTGTGTATGTGTGTGTTTGTATGTGTATGAAAGTGTGTGTATGTGTGTGTGTGTACATATGTATGTGTATGTATGTATGTATTATGTATGTATGTATTATGTATGTATGTATATGTATGTATGTGTGTGTATGTATGTGTGTGTGTGTATGTATGTGTATGTAAGTGTGTGTATGTGTGTGTGTGTGTGTGTGTCTGTGTATGTGTGTGTGTGTGTGTGTGTGTGTACATATGTATGTGTATGTATGTATGTATGTATGTATGTATGTATTATGTATGTATGTATGTATTATGTGTGGGTATGTGTGTGTGTGTGTGTGTGTGTGTGTGTAAACAGGGAACTGGACTTGGCAAGAAATTATGTTGCTGAAATCAAGTATTGTGTGATTGAGAAAGCATGTGGCATACAAAGGGGAGATGAAAAAACTGCTTGCAAAATTGTGGTCATGAAGAGACAACTTGTGGATCCAAACATGTACTGGAGAATACTATTAAGACATATCTTAGAGGAATGGGATAAAACGATACTATAAGTATTCGGTGTTTTCCTGCCCTTGCATGTTTTTTAATGTGTTAGTGGACTTAATTCATGACAAATGAACGTTAAAAGCGTGACTTGTCTGTGCTTTATCATACAATAATTTCAGGTGAAGTGTGGCGTAATCAGCAGGATGCACAACAAGCCTGTTTACTTCCCATAGGTTTTCTCACTTTTAACACATTTACTGTCACTCCATGAGTTTGATTTTTCTCAATTAGCTATCCTATCAGTGAAACTGGTATTTGCAGATGTTTATTAATTTCAACATGGCCTCTCTTGTGCAGCATTATACAGTGAATTCCTTCTATCATGTCCCTGAGCACAGAAGCCTGTACAGGATGATCCAGCAGATGCCATCTTTCTATGCGATACAGCTGCTGTGTGCGGCGACACAATAAAAGAACACTCTGTATTAGAACTGACAGTGTGTTTAAGTATTATTTTCAGCTCGTGATAAAAGTTTATATTACAGTAAAAGCAGTAATATCTAGCACTGGGTGATCCAGAAGCTTCAGTTAACCGGAAACTGACTGATAGGCCCATTAAATTTCACTATACAATGAACCGTTAACACCTGGCATTGTTTCCAAAAGTGCGGTCTTTACTTCTTGGTGTTTTTGGTCTTTTTTAGCTTTGTGTATGGATCTACATCATGTTAATGTAAGTAGTGATGAAAAGGGAATAGAAATGCAGTGGGGAAACCAGGACAAGTTGTTAAGTGACAGTTTAAGAGTTCGGCCTGTTGGGAGGTTGGTATGTTCACAAAAATGCACGTTATGTGTAACGTTGTAGCAGCCAGAACACTAATACCCAGCAAACGTTTGGTCCCAAAGATGATGGATATTGCAGCTTTTATTATATCAGATATTGTGCGCGCACACCCCCACCCCCAACTTAAGCTAAGAAAAGCAAGTCAAATCTTGACAAGATGGAGCACTTTGGTATCCAAAAAGTTCCCCCAAAATCTGTCGTGGCAGTTGATCCAAACTGTACTCTGTCCTTTAACACAGTTGTGAAACTATTTCAGCGGGAAGTCTCCGTCATGATAAGTTCATGGTCATTCATTTGGACAAGACAGGAACCTGAAGACTCAGTACTTTGTCACAAGGGCCTGGCACTCAGCCTGATGAATCTGGTCCCACCGTAACTTCCAGAGGTAATGTGTACTTTTCATGTTTTACTTTCATTTAACAAGCAATCTCACGATGTACGTAAAAAGAATGCAACAAGTGGAGGTCATGTCTATCTACTTGCTTGTTTTGCGTGAGAAACTCTGGATTGATTTCGGTGAAACTTTATATGAATATCTTGCCACTGGAGGGCACTCCGAGCTGGTAATTTTTGCCTTCCTGCCGTGGGTAGTGACAACAAGGTAAACACATGAGCGTGAGAGGTGGTTGTACCACTAGTACCACTTCCAGAACTGAGTAACCTTAGGAAGCAGAGGAACCACATCGAAATTCACAGTAAGAGATTGTAACCAGAATAGCCACCGCATTGGAAATTAGCAACTGTCAGGTCAAAGAAGAAAGTAACTAAGCTTGTGGGTGGAGCTGACCAAACTGCGGTCCTCGAGGAAAGTGTTTCCGGCCCTCGGTCACCTGAATATTGTCAGTATATAATTGAACAGACATAGTGTAATAGACCTACAGAGCATAATATGGCAACTTTTATTGCACAGAAAAGTTACAATCTATAACTCATCACTATTAATTTAGTACACAGTAAGCCAGTCTTTTTTGTGTTTATCGAGTTCAGTGCGGCGTCGTCCCTTGTCGTTCAACAGTACTTTAACCTCAAATTATTGTTTGTAAAAATGATTTTCTAGTGAATGCCCCCTTTAAATATATGTATACACAGGTGTGGTTTTCAGGCGAGTCCTTACCGAATTATGCGGCCTTCCTGTGGGTTGAAGTTGGGCAGCCCTGCCTTTAGGGATCTTATCCTGTGCATTCCGGAATATGATGAAGACAGCAGGTGATATCAAAACCAAATTTACGCCCATGCTTGAAGCAATGCAAATATGTACGGAGGCGCGTGCAAGATAATAGCTTGGAATGTGCCGGATCTTGGGAACACGATAATTAAATTTCCGGCGCAGCTAACTAAGAATATTTGTGACTAAGCGCGAGATTATTACCATCTCCGGAAGGATTGCACCGGGCACTTATTTACTTAGGTCCTGCACATGTGGCTGTTTGTGGTATTTATTCCATTTTTTTCGAGCTTCATTTCAGTGCTTGCCTGCTCTGTCAGAGTAGAAAAATTTTAGAAGTACTGTTCTATATAATGGACAACGGGCTCCCTTTTTCTATATGTCATACGCTTTCAGGTCGAGAGTTCGATTTTGATAGCTGCAGGAGTGTAAATTTTATGAGATTTTGTCTGACGTGAGAAAGAAGGTTCGGTGCTGTGCTGTATTTTTCGCGGGTTAATTTCGGTGATAGAAACCTGTAAAATTTGACATATGAATTTAAGGCTCAGAAAGTGTCTGACCAAGTGAAATAGGATAAGTTATTACAAGTTCTTTATTCTTTTTATCTTTATTAGAGTTATTACCTCCAACTGTTTACTAATGCTACTGCACTATATTCGCAATAGTTGCGTTCTCTTTCACCTTAGTAGCAACAGAATATATATATATAATGATAAGATTTAGTACTGGAGAAGGATGGAGGAGATCTGTTGGGCTGACAGCATAAAAATGAATTACATAACGTCAAGTTAGAAAGGAGCGTCCTACGTAAAATAAAACGAAAGGCGGCCAACTGTTGGTCACATCTTGCTTACGATCTGCCCCCTAAAACACGTTATGAGGGAAAGATACGAGGGTGAGTCAAATGAAAACCTTAGATATTTTTATGTCGTAATTTATTGAACACAAAAGGTACACAATGACTTCATTTTCCTATGTAGTCTCCATTGCCACCTGTTAGCCACTCTTCAAACCATGAGTATCATTGTTGTCAACTAACAAGACAATCGAGCTGTGTTTCGAATTTTTATCGCACTTTTAAAGTTTTCATTTAACTCTCCCTCTTAAAAAAGGAAAAAAAAAGACGAGAAAGAAGACGTAAGCAGCTGCTGAATGACCTTAAGGAAAAAAGAGATACTGGAATTTGAAAGGCGCATTAAATGGCACTCTCCGGAGAACTCGGTTTGTAAGAGGCTGTGGATCTGTCTGAAGACGGGCAACGTAATGAATGAATTAAGATTAAATTAGTTAGGTCTTAGTTATTAGCTTTGCCTCGCTTCGGAACTTGGGAGTTACTGAAGCAACGTAGTCACCCATTCCCAGGCTTTCAGCTGCTGAACATAGTCTATGTGTTTCTTTGTCTTTGTCTTCTGTGTGCAGTTTCTCCGTTACCACCACATTTCCCTTAAAGATAAGAAATCGCGCTTTCCAGTGCCTAAATCCGTGGCACCCATTTTATTACGGAAGATCTTATCAGGAAAACACCTTCCATAATAGAAACCCTCTAGTTGTAGTTCGTGTCTCAAAACTGCACAAGTTTCATTTTATTAAATGCAAACCAGATATTCTATAGACACAGAAAGCCAGCCCAAATTATTTGTTTAGTCTGTAATTAGGATGAAATCTGTAGATTTAGTATATTTAAAATTAATAAAGTTACTATGCAACGCTGTTGCAATTCCGGTCATGAAGCAGAGCAGTAAGACCGTCAAAGCGATAAAAAGTTCTTCTTTTATATAAATTCCGAAAACTACACCTATATTCTTGGGAGTTGTCTTAATTTTTTTTTGTTTGTTTTTCTTCCTTCGTTTCACTTTGCATTCTTTCTTTTAGTGTAGACACTACAACCGTCTCTCGCTCAAGGACATAGTTCCCACGAGCGATAAATCTACATGTATATGAAGTTCCAGTGACGGAGGAATTAAGACGTTATAGAATATAACAGCTTTGTTTATTTGTGAGAACGCTCTTACGTCACGTGTACGTAACAGGCGGGGTTCCGTGTGTAGTGTAATTCAGCATGAAGCAGAGGTATCGAAACTCGGCTTCATCGTCGTGCAACAGGAGGAGCAGATTGACGTTTAAGGACGCCACTCACGCATTATAACGCCGCTAATCATATTTTTCTCACCAACTACTTTACTGTGCATGTTAATCTCGTGGAGCCTGTAACTTTGCAAGCACAGTCGCCATGTCACCGTGTTGATGATTGATGGTTGCTACAGTGTGACTTTCTGGTCGCCAGTCTGCAACATCTCACTCCTATACGCGCATTTTATGAGACTAGGTCAAGGACTTGCTATTTGCGTTGTTCGTGTTAACATCATTGACATTATCCGGGGATGGTTTGTGCGGTGTAGTGACCAGGCATCAGGTAGGTCGATCGGGGAACCAAGTTGTTACTCCCGTTTGTAGATTATTTAATCCAACTAATCACACACAACCGTGAACAACTATTTGTCATTTTGTGATGTTCCTCTTACATATTTCTGCCCCTGTGAGTCATTGTAGGGGATTCGTTGAGAATGGAATGCGTTTATACTAAATGCTGCCCAAGATGTGCTTTTACGAACTCAAAATAAGACGTTACCAATTAAAATGGCGCTAAAATTTATAAAATGTAGCTTAATTATAGGTATGTAACACTTTTTGGTAACTTCATGTTGAGCTACAGACAAACGTCTAATGTCACTACTGTCGCCTTAATTCTAAGGGAGTTATATCCCTTTGTTGTGCGTTGATGTTCATATTATGGTGGTCAGTCTATTGCACGGAATACGGATAAGGTTAAATTTCTGGTTTCTCTTATACTTCAAGACCGACTGTTGGTCCTAACTAGCCTCCTATCCGGTGGGTACTGGTTAGTCTTTCTCTGGGGGTAAAACGGCCGGGGCGTACTATGAACTATTCATCTCCATCTTGTGCCGAGTTTAAGAATGAATGGATATAAACTTGTATTCCCCTCCATGTGCCTTCGTGGCATGCAAAGGGACAAACTTGTTTTCACATTATCCACTGCCGAGTTTTCGTATTATACATGCAACATTTTGGAAGGTAGTTCTGTTTCCGTCCTCAGGAAGAAGGCAGAATTGAGCCTCATTTCTAGTGACTGTGACTGGCTGATACTTCCCAACGGATCCATACCACTATGTCTCACCTTTTACCCGAAGAAGGAAATAGAAGCAGATCTCGAAATTTTAGAATAAAACATGAACGAAAAATAGTGCCGAAGGTACTGCAACTGTGGTGTAGCTTGGGTGCACCCTAGACTGGTATGGCTTAGGGTGACGTCCTAATGTGCACTGGCGGAATGTTGTGGTCATGAGATTGAATCTGCATGTTATATAAAATACGGATAATTAAGTTGACATACCGTAAGTTTTCGTTAACTAAGGTCGGTGCTATTTAGAGTTAGTTAACTGTCTAACTAGTTAGCAACAAGTCGCATTACCTTAAGAATAAATGGCGAATTTACATAGCATTATGGTATATCAGAGTACACATTGTTATATTATATGTTTGTTGATATTACTGCCATGTAATTTGCTGCCACCCCAATAACGCTGTACGTTGCTGTGTTTTGATGGTGGAAACAGAGGTTACATATATCTGCACACCTTGTTTGCCCAGTCCATTGAAACAGTTCACGCAGCTGTGAACAGGCACAACACGACCGCTGAGGTGTATAGTACGTCATGCATAAGCCCTCGGTCGTTATCTGAAAAGGGAGTGCTCTAAAGAAAAGTAGATTTATTATGGGTGCGTTGGCACCCTTGCATAATACCTGTTAAAATAGCTCTGTCCGTACGTCTGTGCGCGTTTAATAGCCCTGGAACTCGTTTGAATTTTTTTGTTAAATTTAATATTAGAGAACATTTGAATGTAATAGCGGGGTTATTCCAGGGTTTATTAAAATCGGACACAAATAATGGACCCTTCATGATATCCTATGTAGTTTCCTGAACGCATCACCACGGTAACTTTCTAAATATCAGGGGAAAAAATGTTCCTAAAAGAATTTGAGAGAGTTTTGTGGTGTCCAATAAATGTCTTGCGGTTTTCGCAGCTATTAAAGAATTATTATGCAACATAATCCAACGAAATGGCGCTTTTCAAATTAATGCTTTAATTCGATTTTTGACGTCTTCTACATGTTTTGAACCTAATGGGTTCAACATCAGGAAGACAGTTTGTACACAAAAGTTTTCGAACTCGTTCGTCCACATTCTAGACTGCTTACATATGAGTAAATGCATGAAAAACATACCATTAAAAAACTACCTGTACAAACCGTCTTCCTGATGGTGAACACATGATGTTCGAAATACGAAGAAGACGTCAAAAATCGAATTAAAGCATTTGTTTGAAGAGTGTGCATTTCTTTGGTTTCTGTTGCATAATTTTATCGCAAAGCACGGTGTAAAAAAACATTAAAAATGCAATATGTACGTAACTGAATTTGGACAATGGACAGTTCAAAATGGTTCTGAAGGTAGGTTTGTCCGTCCTGCCGCTCGAAAAGAAGACAGAAATCTCGAGTCTTATTAGGCTGTGGTGAGAAGAGTTTTGTTTCACGTTTTAGGTTTAGCGCTGTATTAAATTACGACACTGTAGCTTGCAGCGTATTAACGATATATACAGAGTGGTGCAGAAGTGCTTGTCATCACATACACTGGAAGAAAATTGTACAGAGTGGCGCACAAGTCCTTGTTGTCACATCACACAATCACCATCATCATCATCAACAACACACATATATTGTGTTGGTGCCAAAGAAGGTCATTGTATGAATCCATTCAGTATTGCTAATAATAACGTTCTATGTAAGCAGCTTATGTTGGTTACAAACGACGACTGCTAAGAAAGACGAATTAAGTGTTAAATGACGGTAAGCAGCGCCTCGTCAAACTGCGCCGCCACGTAACCCAATGTAGGACCGTAGGGTGAGGGTATCCGAGAAAACGGCGCTGGAGAAATATTGGGCCTTAAGAAGAAAGAATCAACAGGAGTGTGCAGAAAGTCGCACAATTGGGAACATTACGATTTGCATCCCTGTCACATATTACAGTTATCAAATCAAGGACGGTGAAATGGACGGGGAATTCCTTACGCACTTGGGAGAAGGGAAATGCATACAGAATTTTGGTTGGAAAACTTGAAGGAAAGAGATTATTGGCATATCCAGACATGAATGGGAAATAATACTGAAACAGATCTTAAAATAATAGGATCGGAAGGTTGGGTGTGGACTTGATCAATTTGGCTCAGGATATGGAGAATATGTGGTCTGATGTGAACGTGGTAATGAAACTTATGGTTCCATATAATACTGGTAATCCTTGAAAATCTAAGGACCGGTTAGCTTCCCAAGAAAAACTTTAATTCGTGGATTTAATTAATAAATCACTCTTTGCAGTTTTTGTCCGTTTACCTTTTGCAGTCAGACATGCTTATCAGTATGGTGATAATGTGGAGTAAAGCAATGTATCGAAGCATGTAGAAGGCACGGAAAAAAGGGATTTGTGTACCAAATTTTGACTAGAAACACAAAATATGTGTTTTGTTGTCTCTGCAACTTTTGTCTGAAATATTTTTCATTGTAAGAACTGAACGAGATTTGATCATAAATGCATATTGGTTTCCATGTACAGTACCCGTTATTCTAATTCAGTTTTAATGAAACTTGAATTTTCTCGAGATGTTTACGAATGATACTCAAATATCAAATTTCACGAAAATACTTCCAGTGGGAGTCGCTTTGTTCCATGCAGAAGGATAGACGGACCGACAAACACGGACATGACGAAGCTAACATTCGCTGTTCACAATTTTGCGAAAGCGCCTAAAAGCGTAATTGAAGCGACATAGTAATTTGATTAAAAATTAAATATTCTTAACGAAACGCCACAATTCAGTGCAGATTTATTTGCTTCAAGATTTGGAACTGTCCTGCAAATGTTAAGTAAAAGAAACGTCCTGTTATGCTAACGTAGAATATGAAAACTAAAATATACACAACTTTTACTTTGCCTCTTGTTTAATATGGGTGTGAAACTTGGTATCTAATGTTGAAGGATGTACTTAAGCTGAGGGTGTTGGAGAAGAAGGTATTGAGGAGGATAAATGATGGTAAAAGGTGAATGGAGAAGACTGCATAAGGAAGAGCTTAAATTTTTGTAACCCTAAGAAGGACGAGAAAGGCGTAGCATGGATTGCGTGTTGGGGGGGGGAGAAAATTTCGTACAGCAATTTTATGGAGGAATCTGAAGAACAGAGAGACCACATGAGAGATCTAGGCTGGATGTTCAAGGAAAGGGATGGGAGAAGGTAAATTGGATTGATCTGGTTCAGGATAGGGGCAACTAGCTGGCTGTTGTTAGCACGGTAATGAACATTCGGCTTCCATAAAACGCGATTGTTTCTTGACTAGCTGAAAAAGTTCAGCTTCTCAAGAAGTACTCTTCTCCAAGGATGTAGTAAAATTGAGTGCACTTTCACATTTACTGTGGAAGCGCCAAACATATTCTGTATCGGGATTCTACGTCAATTACGAGATGTGAACTTTGAACTTTCGCCGGTTCGAGTGTATTGTTCATCTTCGTGTGAGAATTGTGGGACTGTCATGCCCGTAGCTTGTACTTGACTCAACAATTAGTTGAATTTGTTGCCAGACTCTCTGTATTCCTGCTGACGTCATGTCATGATACCTGAACTGACAGACACGTCAAAACACGTCCGGTGGAGTTAAGGTACCTTCTCGCTCTGCATTTCGGGAAATTCATTTCAACCTCAGTATGACATTTCAGAGTTATGAACTATAGAGACGATTATTGTAATTATGAAATTGTCATCAAAACGTTGCCTATCTCCATTTCAAAGTCGTTTGTATTCGTTCCAGTATTATGATGTGATGAACACAGGAGAGTGGAAAAGTTGCGGATTTGTGCTACCTTACGTTTCCTTGAAAATCAAATGAAACTGTTAACAAAGATTGGCTCAGACGTCGTTATCTTTGCATCTGTACCAGACTTCTTGAAAGGAAATGTCGTGAGTTGTCAGTATTACAGACAAACTCAGCCGGCTTTCTCTATTTTAAGCTTCCAGCTGCTCCTTTATAATTGTCCGTAGTTAAGCTCTGATAATGTTGTTGGGAACAAAATAGTAGCACAATAAATTGAAGAGTAAGCATATTCCGAACATTTCTCTGGCATATGAGGCCGTATAGTCTGGTAGTAATCCACTGATATTTAACAGGAGCCTTTTACTACCCTCATCATAAACGCTCGGAAAGAGGTTTTTGTGGCATTTCGGTTCACTGCTACCAGACTATACAGTGTCATATATTTAAGAAGAGGGACCACATAATCTGGGTTTTGATAACCTTAAGTACGACAGCAGGGCGCCCCAGGCTGGATAATAATTTGGTGCCACCGACCGATATTCTTTAAAATTTTTCTGCGTAGGATCGGGCTGGTCAACATTAACGAGGACGCGTGCCCAAGTTTCGGATAATTTTCGGAGAAATTTTTCGTGTGGAAACCTGAGTTTGCTAGCATACTGTTCCAGATTACTCCAATACCCATATACCAGCAATGAAATGCAATTATCTTTAGGATGAAATGTAGGTATAGTCGTCCTCGCGCCTACCAAAACAGTGTATGTGGAAGACGAAGTTTAGCTCCACTCACTCCTAACTTCGGCACTAGAGGGGGGATAGATAAGTGGTCAGTTTCGCTATCAGGCCGCTTTATTTCTGGGTACAGAGCTGCCGGTACATTCTGAAAAGTGACTGGGTTTGCCCCAAAGCCGGCAAGGACGCTTTGGAGAACAGAAAGATTAATTTCCTGTGCCGGGAATCGAACAGTTCCTCAGTGGTTCAGCCCGTAGCCTGATCACTGCACCAGCTGAGCTGTTCTGGCTCCTTGGTGTATCATCAACGATACAAAATTTAGATTGGTATTGATGTAATGTTAATGTAAAGAAAGCCACTGCGTAATATATAATACAGCCTTCATGGAGATCTTCGTTTTGCGTTTGTATCTTTATGTAACGAACGATCTTAAAGGCTAGAATGTAAGCTTGGCTTATTCATGGACTGTGTTCCGGAAGGGAAGTCATACTTATTTGTAACATTAAACGATCTAGGCCCCTTTGCAAAATTGCGAAAATTGGCTATTAGCTTCGACAAGTTTGTGCGTCCGTCCGTCCGCATGGAACAACCCGGGTCCCAATGGACGGATTTTAATGAAATTTTACATTTGAGGATTTTTCGAAAATATGAAAGTTTCATTAAAATGTGACAAGAACAACGGATACATTACGTGAATGCCTGTGTACATTTGTGGTACTATCTTTCTTGAGTTCTTCTTAGAATTACAAATTCTTCAGACAAAAGGTGTAGAGAAAATTAAAACACATTTTTTTTCAAAATATGGTGCCGTTCTTGAAATAATTTGGAAAAATATTGCAGAACCGGGCAGGCTACAGATGACAATATGGCGCATGCGCATTTTATGCTGGCTGGATACCTAAGGCTGTAAAGATACTCTCAGAATATTTAATACTTACTTCTTGTCAACGACAACAATGGTTAAATGTACGCACCCCATTGTTACGTTATAGTGCATTGTCTGTCTTGTTGTGAAATAAAGTTAGTTAATTTGTTTCTATAGTCCTGTCCTTAGAGCGACAACTGATTTTATTTTTGGAGGGTTGGGGTTGGGGTCAGCGTGTTGCTGTGAGCTTGGTTGATGTGAAAGTGGAGACGGACAGCAAAGAGATCACAGATTTATATATAGTGGCTCATAATAAGCATCAAGTTTGAGTGGGTATAAAACTGAACACTTCACTAGCTGCTGGCAAGCATTCGAGTCCATAATTAAGTTCTGTCTCTGCTCGCTTGTCTTTGGCTTCTATTCGCATGAAGAAAGCCAGCACCTATGTCTATGGACTATGATTCTTTTTAATTCTAACATGTATCTTGGCTACTAACCGTACAGACACACAGCAGTCGCGTTGCTTAGAGGTTAGCGGGGTAACAGGTGCATGGCAGGAATTCCATTTTAACGATCAAGGAGAATCTTGGCCGGGCGGCCGTCCTGACATATCCACCGCGTAAACTGGGTGATATCTTAGAATTACGGAGGTTAGTGCGGCCGCCTGGATAAGTGTGTTGTTATTAATTCAAATCGAATTCCCACCATACACCTGCCACCCCGCTAAACTCCAAGCAACACGCTTGCAGTGTTTCTTTATTCTATGAGACACAGCGAAGAAGCAGCTAGGTTTTTTTAGTTTCCTATCAGATAGACAGTAGTTGATAAGAAAACTGCAGATGACGCAAGGGATAAAACGGCCGAAATGTAAAGCTGACATTTCACCTTCCTCTAGAAGCAAAGTTAAGGATACACTGAACCTTTATCTTCACATCCCGCGAACCCCTCACTGGACAGGAACGTCAAAACTGCTTGACAACTCAATCAGGCCTTCGAGCCAAACCACATGATGATCAAAGATTTGAGGGGGGTGGGGGAGAAGCAGCGTTCGTCACAATGTTTCAGGTAAGAAAAGAAAAACACTAAAAAATACTAAAACTTTATTAAGGTGGGCAGTAAATTTTTTGCCCTTTTTCATTTTTCGCGGGGGTCGTAGAACCACTCCCGCAGGAGGGATGAGTGTATGCAAGGTAAATTTCCCGAGAGGGGGAGTTATAGGACTACTGTTTTTTTAACTAGGCGCTGGATATTGTGCTTTGTCAACGCCACGCAACGGCCCGTTTGCCCCCCACAAAGAGATCCAGTACGTATTGTACAGGAGGCTGGGCGTATCCGAAGGCTATTCCGGACGGGTGCGGAAAATTTCTTCCCCACTGGGATTCGTTCTCCGGACCATGAGGGTCTCTATACCGACTATACCATCCCGTTCCACGATAAATGTATACAGGTTTCAACATGTCGTAGAAGCTTGCTACCTTCATCTTCGGGGAAGTCCAAGAGATCTTCAGTAGAGTCTGAGGCAGCAGTCCCCATCAGACTATTAGTTATAGGCTAAACAACAAGGCATTCTATCCCAGAGAGCTTGAAACTTCATTACGTTATAGTAATGTTCTCCAATCTTCTCTACCATTCGCCGTTAAGACCCAACAAACAAGTTATGCTTCCATTTGAAGATGAATATTCCTGGGAAACCAGTATTTTGCCCACCTATCAGACTGAACCGCGTCACAGCCCAGAAAGACACAATATAACTCTCCACTGTCTTGCGGACCTCAAATCTATGTTTGTTCTTATTATGATTATTAAATTAAATGCTGCATTTATGTTTGCTTCTCTCACCATTCAGGTGCTCTTATCCTGAATCGAGTCTACACAACAGTGAGCTAACACAAGCAACCAACTTTGTTCGATTCCTGGGCTATATCTGCTTCTACATAGTGATTGTAAATATACGTCATCAAGAAGTGCATACATAAGCTTGAATTATGGAAAATAAAATTTATCCTGTCAGTTGTGGTTGTGGAAAACAGTCACTGAAACTGGGGTGCTGAATGGTTTTATGATTACCCTACCCAGCATCTACTGCTTCATGTCCGATTCGTAACAAAAATGGAACTGAAACCTCTCATCTATGAATATTCATGTTGTAAAGGAACAAAGGACAGTTGGGTGAATGTTATATCGTCTATCAAAGGCTCTCCCCTTTCGTTTAAATCATTTTTAAACGAATCTTAATGGGTTTTACTTATTCTTAACAAATATATACAGAGGTTTATTAAAATATAACCAACTAATTGCACCAATATGTGATACTAAAATCTTATTTACAC